>SXGS01027451.1_pt1 | contig 31728 bp, 23 predicted proteins | sample 3174681 | NCBI WGS metagenome assembly SXGS01 (sample SAMN11356861, study PRJNA531348) | freshwater metagenome | isolation source: freshwater sample F1-80 | place: China: Fuxian Lake, Yuxi | collected 2017-12-25 | reverse complement strand
GTCAGCCCTCCGAGTCTTCTGACCGCGGACAACGATCGTTCTCGTGGAACTCGGAGGGCTGACGCCCTGCCGCTCGCCTCAGACTGGGCGCACGCGAGCCGTCTTGACCCACTTCTGACGCAAGAAATACTGTCCCGCGTTCATAGTCCCGTCCAAGGATGGACGGACCGCGCGAAGGGAATCGCAGATGCACATTTTCTTTTCCGTCGGCGAGCCAAGCGGCGATCAACACGCTGCGCACTTGATCCGCGAACTGCGTCGCCGACGTCCCGACGTCCGCTGCGTCGGATTCGGCGGCGAGGCGATGAAAGACGCCGGCTGCGAGATTCATTTCCGCCTGACCGACCTCGCGATCATGGGGGTCTTCGTCGTCATTCCGCTGCTCTGGAAATTCTGGAAGCTGGCTCAGCAAGCGCGGCGATACCTCGAGCAGCAACGGCCCGACGCCGTGATCCTGATCGACTACTCCGGCTTCAACTGGTTCATCGCCAAGTACGCCAAACGAGCCGGCGTGCGAGTCATCTACTACGTCCCTCCGCAGGTCTGGGCCTGGAAAGAGAAACGTGTCGAACGCATCCGCCGTTGGGTCGATGACGTCCTGTGCGTGCTGCCGTTCGAGCCGGAGTGGTACGCGCGGCGCGGTATGAAAGTGGACTACGTCGGGCATCCCTTCTTCGACGAAGTCGCCGAGCATCGGCTCGACGAGGCATTCCTCGCAGACTGGTCGTCGTCGAAGTATCGCAACGTGGCGATCCTGCCCGGCTCGCGCGACAGCGAGGTACGGCACAACTTCCCGCTGATGGTCGAAACCATCCGCCGCCTCCACGAGCGACATCCGCACGCTCGGTTTCTGGTGGCGTGCTACAAGGAATCGCATCGCCGTTTCTGCGGCATGTACTTGATGACTCACGCCAGCCGCCTACCGGTGCATCTCTTCGTCGGCAAGACGCCGGAAGTGATCGAGGCGGGCGAATTCTGTCTGATGGTCAGCGGCTCGATCAGCCTGGAAGTCCTCGCGCGCGGCAAGCCGGCCGCCGTGATGTATTGGTGCTCGTGGCCGATGTACCTCATCGGCAAAGCCCTTGTGAACGTGAAGTACGCCTCGCTGCCGAACCTATTCCTCGACCGCGAGGTCATGCCAGAGTTCCTCTTCGTCGGCGGCCAAAAGAAACTGCTCACCCCCCTGACCGAAGTCCTGCACGGCTGGCTGAGCGTCGATGACCGCCTCGCCGCCGCCCGCGAAGAAATGTGCGACCTCCGCGACCGCTTCGCCCAAACCGGAGCCACTCGCCACGCGGCTGAGATCGTGCTACAACGATTCACACCGGCCGCAGCGACATCCATCGCGAAGGCTGCCTGACCTGGAGTGCGGTGTGACCCAGATGTTGGGTGCCCCAACACCGCCCTCCATTCGATCGCGGGAGTTCGCCGGCAAGTTCTCAAACAACGTTGTCGTGAGGCAAGAGTTGCACGATGACCTCGTTGGCATCGAGCGTCACGACGAATGCCTTCTGCCAATGTGCGTCGTTCCCCGCGATCGAATGGAGGGCTGCGTCAGGCCGCAGCACTCCAAGGGGACTCACCGGCTTTCCGCCGTCAACGGAAACGCGAGCAGTGACAGCGAGCCACTGTGCTCTTCGTCTTTCGGTGGCCACGGTTGAGTTTGATACGGGCTGACAGCGACCCACTCTGTCTTCTCAGGCTCTCCTTCGCCTGAAGGGACTGTGATCTTTTCCAATCGCTGTTCGTGCGTGCCCCGGCTGGTGAAGAGTGGCGTGTTTGCAGGGATTCGACTGTGCCAAGTCCTCAATTCAAACGGAAAGCCTTGAGGCCGGAATTCAAACGGCAAGCCGGTCCACGGATCGACCGGCACTCGGTCAAGGTACGCGCCGATCAATTCATCCCACTGAGCCGGCCAGCGGCCGTGATCGAGGTGAAACGCCCGCAGCGCCAGTGTCGCGATCAACCCGCGCCGCCAAGCGGACGCCTCACCTCGCTCGTTGGCATGTTGCCACTCGGCATCGTAACCCCACAGGAATCGCAAATCTCGGTCGGCAATCGGATTCCACGTCGATCTTTGCAGCAGGTGCGCCCGCATTCTCTGTGGCGATTGACGTGGTTGATGCCAGATTGGCCGGAAAACCAACTGACGATCTCCCTGCCAATTCTCTCGTGAAACCGGCAACCAAATGTGCATATCCTGCATGGCGGCTACCACGGAGTAGTCAAGCAATCGCTCGTAACGCTGGCGTTCCCAGAATAACCACGAGACTGGCCAACCAAATTCTTGCCGACGTTTCGCGGACTCCTGCTTCGCGATCGAGTATTCCTCGACCACGACTTGCGACGGCGGCGGCAACAATTCGACGTGTTTTTTCAGAGCCTCCGCCAGCGGATGCGCCGTTGCGGATCGTCCTATAGCCGCTCGCAAAGAGTCGCCGGTCTGCGCAGGATGTCGTACCCAGTCGATCAAAAGAGTCCATACCGTCTGCTCCAACTGCTCGCCACTATAAGTCGCCCACCACTGAGCGTTCTGCTGCATGTGTTCGCTGAGCCGTAGCAGTACCAGCAGCGGTCGCAAGCCTTCGCCCAACTTCCCCTCAGAGATCGCGGACTCGGATGCCATTTTCAAAAGGACTGCCACTTGGCAGAACCGCCGTAATCGGTTGTCGGCTGTCCCAGAACCCTCAAAGAGTTCATTGTCGAAGGCACAGTTCTCCATGTGTGGAGCCAGCCGCAGCATCTCGCTCACACGGTCAGCGTTCGTGCTCAGCCAATCGCGATTCTTCAGTTTGCTCCAAGCCACGAGTTCGGTCCTCAATTCCATGAGATGACGCGGCCTCCGCTCACTTTCGATCTCCACCGACTCACCGCCGTCGGATGCCGGGGCCGTGCTTTTTGAAACGAAGACCGGTTCTCCCTCGATCGACTCGGCCAAGCGTAACCACCATTCGGCCACTCGCTTCGCATTCGTATCGGCTTTCATCCAGGCGGGTTTCTCGGAGAGTAATTCGGGCCGTTCAATCTCACCGTGCGAGCCAGTTGGAATTTCCGCCATCGGAATTTCCGCCACTCGATAAATGGGCGTGCCGATCAACGTCACCAGCGACGGGATGAAGCACGCGGCGAGGACTCGTAGCCAGCCGCGAACGGAATTGCGTTCCTCCAACCAGTCGGCCATCCGCACAGCGGACGCAGCGAGCAGACCAACGATCAACGGCAGCACTGCCAATCCCGACGGTATTGCAACCGAGGCGGTCGACTGTTGCCACGTGAATGCGACGCCTGCCAGTAGGAAGCCGACCGTCGCCGCCGTCACTGCGCGTGGGATGAGCAGCGACACGAGTTGTCCTACTCCGAAGGACAGTCCCAGCGCCACCACCACGTTCGCCAGCAAGCTCCAAGAACTTTCCGGGAGCCAATGCGACTCAGGAATCCATTCGAGTTGGTACTTCCAATTGATTCCGAATCCCAATGGCCGCCAGAGTTCTTCGATCTCACCGGGATAGAACGCTGGCCAGAACTCGGATTGCCGGAGATCGTCCAACCCGACGACAAGCAGCGTCAGAACGCCGGTCGTCAGAAGCATCGCCGAGAACCAAACCACTTGTTTGATTCCCCAGAGCGCTGTCGGAGACGCTCCGTGAGCAGCGAAGTCCCGAAACCGCTGCCCCGATTGCTGAGCCTGAAACGACATCGCTCCGAACAAAAACGCCACGAACGCCATCACGAACGGGAACTCCCTCGTCAGTAATTGGGAACCCCATCGAACCACGAATTGCTGCTCCGCGACGTAGATTCCAAACGCCACTGACACGAAGAGCATCACTCGCCAAACCTGCCGTCGTTCCAGCCAGAGCCATCGCCGGACCTCACGCCGCCACGCCGATAAATCGCCATCCGACAGAAACAACCCGAACGGACGCAGCAGCGTCCGACCACGGTGGCCGAGCCAACCAACAATCCCGCTCGCGGGATTCGGACGATCGCGCGACGCCACCGAATTCCGCCAAGCTTCCAGAAGCCGCTCCAAGAGTCTCGGCCAACGATTCTCGTCCCAATTCCCGACGAACCAGGTACTGATCACCAAAGTCAACACCGGGACGACACCTAGACGCAGCATCCAATCAAGCCAGTCCGTCCACGGGGCTTTGCTCGATAGGACAAGGTCCAGCAAGTTTGTCGTGATGAGGGGCAACAACCCCGCCGCTACTGCCGTTGCAACCAGACACGGCAGCACTCGGCGAAATAGCAACGAGAAGAACAGGCCAAACGACAGGAGGCCCGTCGTCCAAGCCAATGCCTCGATGCTGAACTTCGGAAGATCGCCTGTCAGTTCACTCCAGGTGTGATCTGATCGATCCACCAGTTTCAACAGCAACATGGTCCACGAAGCCAGCACCCCGAAGAGAGCTGCCGTCGTGAGCACGCTCAAACCGAATTTCACTCCGAGCAGCATCCCCGGTGGTGTGGCGAGCCGACACAAAAGCTGATCGGTCCCCTCTTCTCTCTCGCCGGCAAAAGTGAGCGAGGCACTTGCCAAAGCGTAGATCGTCGGAATCACGAGCATCACGCCACACAACCATCGCCCCCTGTCTCGCCAAAACTCAAAGAACCCGGTTGGCCCAAGCTGCAACACGATTGCGGCGGCCAACAACGTCAGCCACAACGCTCGCAGTGAGCGAAGTTCTTTCCAAACCAAACGGTGCAGCAGTTTCGTGTTCATGGCGAGGTCTCTCGGAGATAGGGCAGGCTTGCCCGACCACCAAACGTGGCCTTTGGCGAGCCGGGCGGCGTTAGCCCCCGGACGATGCTCCAGTTTTCTACGACGTCCGGGGGCTGACGCCCTCCGGCTTGCCAAGAAGTTGCTCTTCCGCTGGAGTCCACGTTCCACCCGCCCCCGGCACTTTGTCGGGGTGCAGATAGCCGACAAAGATTTCTTCCAGCGACGGCACACGCACATCGACGCGAGCGAAATCCGCGCGGGCTTGCAGGTTCAAGAGATCATCGTCGCTCACGTCGCGGACGAGTGCTCGCCATTGCTGGCCGACCCGCTGTTGGCTGATCAACTTGCCCGGCACATCCGCCGGATCGGGCGAGCCGCTCGGCAGTGTCAGTGTGATTTCGCGGACCGATTGCTTCAGATCGTCGAGCCGCTCGCTGACGACCAGCTTGCCGTGTCGCAGGATCGACACGATGTCGGCGACTCGTTCGACTTCGTGAATCTGATGGCTCGACAGCAGCACCGTGCGACCTTCGGCGGCGACGTCAGACATGCTCGACAGGAAATCGCGACGCACGATCGGGTCGAGGCCTGACGTCGGCTCGTCGAGGATCAGCAACTCCGGCTCGTGTGCCATCGAGACCGCCAACGAGACCTTCGCCAGTTGTCCTTTCGAGAGTGTCTTCAACTTCTGCTTCGGCGAGAGCTCAAACCGCGTCACCAGCTTGCAGTACTGCGAATAAGTGTTCGGCCCATGAAATCCGGCGGCAAACCAACCCGCCTCATCGACCGTCATCCAGCCGTACATCTGCGGCCGATCCGGGACGTAGCCGACGTGACGGCGAATCTCACGTCCCTGCCGCCGACTGCTCAGGCCGAGCACCTCCGCGTCGCCTCGATCAGGATCGCACAGGCCCAGCAGGATTTTCAGCGAGGTCGTCTTCCCCGCACCGTTCTCACCCAGCAACGCGACGACGGTGCCGGGTGGGGCTTCCAGCGACACGTCATCCAGCGCGAGAGTTCGTCCGAAGCGTTTCGTGACGCCGTTCAATCGGAACATGGTTTTCATCGCGTTCCCTTGTTGAAAAACGGTATGACGGCTATCGGCCGTCGGCTTTCGGCTTTCGGCCGGACTTTGGTTTTGAGACAGTCAACTCTTCGTCGAACATCTGTCGAAGCTCCGCGTCATCGAGCTGACTTTGCCGAGCTTCGATCAGAACCGATCGCAGCCGCTCGCGAATCAGCGTGTCGCGATCCTGCTGACAGCGTTTGACTCCCTTTGGACTGATTTCGAGTCCGATGCCGCGCACCATCTCGAGGATTCCCTCGGCTTGCAGTTCGCGATACGCCCGCGCGACGGTGTTCGGATTCAGCGCCAGCGTCGTCGATAACTCCTGCAACGACGGCACTCGCTGGCCGGGCTGCAACGCTCCGCTGGCGACGGCGAATTTCACCTGTCGCATGATCTGGTCGTAAATCGCCAGCCCATTGTCGGGATCAATCGTGAAGAACATGGCCAACACTCCTAGTCTGCTATCGTGATAGCACACTAGCCATGAGCGTCGGTGGCGTCAAGGCAGATTCGTATCTTGGGAGGGCGAGGCTCCCGCCGAGCCGGGTCGGGGATCACGCGTGATTCACACATCTGTCTTTGGACGGGAGGGCGAGGCTCCTGCCGAGCCAGGTCGAGGATCACGCGTGATTCACACACCGGCTCGGCAGGAGCCTCGCCCTCCCTCAATCGCACGCTTCTTGTGGATTCAATCCCAGCGCAATTCGTGGATCTGGCCTTGATAAGGCCAGTCTTCTGGCCGATCGCACAAAGACTGGCGGACAGGATTGTTCTGCGTGTAGAGCCACTTTTCTTCGTAGCCTTGCACACTCCGCATTCGCGTATCCCAATCATCCGGAAGCCAGCGGCAATTCGAATGCTTGTAGCGCTTCGTGAACTGCGACTTCCAATACTTGACCCAGTTCTTGAAGTCGATGACTGAGCCAACATCCCCGGCGAAATAGTGAATGTGGTCTGGCATGATCATGTACCGACCCATCCTCCACGCATCGGCTTCAAGCCAGACTTCCTGCAAAATCGCGTGAACTTCGGCGTTCGCGAGCCAACGACCGCGATCCTTCGTGCAAACGGTGTCAAAAAGAATGGTCGGTTGCCCCTCGACGCCAAGAATTCCATGCGCGGGGTGATGGCGATTGGGGTAGTCTCGAAGCATGACAACGCCTTTCATTTGACGTTCCTATTCAAGGCGAACGAACATTGAACCAAGTCTCTGCAGGAGCCACACGCTATCTACGCACCGGCTCGGCGGGAGCCTCGCCCTCCCGTTGGTTGTCGCCCTTCCGTTGAGCGATGCTCGCTCGCTTCGCTTCTGCCTCTTTCCAGAGCGGGCCGTAGACCTCTTTGTCGAACGGCGGGCAGCCGGTGGCGTATTGGCCGAGCGGATGGTCTTTGGTCCGCATCAGGTTCGTGCAGTACGAGAACGTGCGGCAGACGCGCTTGCGATCGAGACGGCCAGTGTCGGCCAGTTGCTTCACGAAGTCCGGTTGCGACAACGTGCCTCGGCCAAGTCCGGCGAAGGCCGCTCGACCGAGCGACACGTTGGCGGCGGCGGCTTGCGGCACAAAATCTTGCAGCCAACTGTACCCGCTGCCGACGACCGGGACGTCAGACACCGCATCCTGAATCCGCGACGCAATCCGAAAGTGTCGATCAACGCCGATCAGCGGATGTTCGGGAGGCTTGTAGCCATCCACCGGCGGGTATTCGGCCGGTCGGACGAGATGCGGGTTCGCATACGGATTGCCGAGCGACACGTTGAGCAAACCGACGCCCCACTCGCGCAGCCAGCGCGCGAGTTGCAGCGGCTCGGTCAGGTCGTCTCGCAAATGATCCTGCGGGGCGGTGCCGAAGGCGTTCGTCAATGGCAATTCGTGCGGACACGGCTCGCCGATGAAATCCTCGCCCGCACCTCGATACGGAATGCCGTCGTAGGCGTTGAATCGCGAGGCGATCAGCAGCGACGGCAGTTCCGCACGGATGCGAGTGATGACGTTGCGGGCCAGTCGCGTCCGATTCTCCAACGAACCACCGTACTCGCCGGGACGGTTCTTCGCGGCGAGCAATTCCGACAGCAAATACCGATGACACTGTTTGATATCGACGAAGTCGCAGCCGATCCGCGCGGCGAGTTTCGCGGTGGCGAGGTATTGATCCTCGATGCGTTTCAAGTCGTCGTCGGTCAGCAGTGGGTACGACGCATCGACGAACTGACCGGTCGATTTGTCTCGCGTCAGAGGATCGAGGATCGGATCGTGCGTCGCCAACTGCGGCCGGCGAAAACTGAATCTTCCGGAGTGCGTCAGTTGTAGTCCGAGCAATAAATCGCGGTCGTGGCCGCAAGCTTCGCGATGAGCGGCTCGGCAGTCGGCCAGCATTTTCTCGATCGCGCTGGCCGAGCCATCGTGTAGCCACAGTTGCCGTGGGTTCATGCGAGCGTCATCGGTGATCGCCGTCGCTTCGCCCCAGATCAGCTTGGCTCCGCCAGACCCGAAGCGGACGTAGCGGCGAAACGTCAGTTCGTCGGGCAGACCGTCGAGTGTTCCATCGCAGCCTTCCATCGGCTGAATTGCCCAGCGATTGCCGACGGTTCGACCACTGACCACGATCGGCTGAAACATCACCGACAAGTCGTCAGACACCGCAATGTGCGACAGGCCGAGCCGCTCGGCATCGGCAACGACAGCGGCGGGACTCTTGTAGCGGAAATAGTTGGCCATGAGAGTTGGTCGGGATTGTGGTGCGGGAGTCTGATCCGCATCACAATGGTCACCGCAGCAACAGGAGGCAACCATGCGACTGGGTGATTTTGAATTGCAGACGATCTCTGGCGGCACCTATTGGATCGACGGCGGGTCGATGTTCGGGGTCGTTCCGCGAACCGTTTGGATTCGGTACATCGCGGTCGATGACAAGAGCCGCATCCTGCAACGGACCAGTTGCGTGCTGGTGCGGACTGGTCGCGAGAACGTGCTGATCGACACCGGTTACGGCTCAAAGATGACGGACAAGGAGCGGGGCAATTTTTCGTCCGAGCCGGGTGAACCGCTGGTCGAGAGTCTCACGGCGGCCGGGCTGACCGTGAACGACATTGACATCGTCGTGCTGTCGCATCTGCATTTCGATCACGCGGGTGGAGCGACGCGGTTCGATGCGTCGGGAGTCGCGGTGCCGACGTTTCCGAAGGCGAGCTACGTCGTCCAGCGTCACGAATGGGCAACGGCGACGGCCGAGTATCCAGAACTCCGCGCGGCGTATCATCAGCCGAACTTCGTGCCGCTCAAAGAGGCGGGACAGTTGCGGCTGATCGACGGCAATGTCGAGATCGTGCCGGGCCTGCGAGCCTGGATGACGGGTGGACACACGGAGGCTCATCAAGCCGTGGTCATCGAGAGTGGCGGCGAAGGAGCGATTTACCTCGGCGATATCTGTCCGACGTTTCGACACCTGCCGTCGTTGTGGTGCATCGCGTATGACCTCGATCTGCTGACGCTGCGCCGCATCAAGCCGGAAGTTCTCGGAATGTGCGCCGATCGCGGCTGGTGGGCATTGTGCGATCACGATCCCGACCATGCGGCGGCGAAGCTGCGTCGCGATGAAAAGCGAAACTTCGCCGTGGTTGAGACGTTGGTAAGATTGTAGCCACAGGCGGCTCGCCTGTGCCCGATGCCACACCAGCACGACGCGCCAGCGAGTGGCCTTAACGAACGACCACTCGTTGGCGCGTCGTGCTGGTGAGTGAGTCCATCAGCCGTCGATCTCCGCGATCCGAGCCTTGATCAGTTTTCGCACCAAGGCAACTGGCAGAGGTTTGTCGGGTTGAAATTGGATGCTGCCCTTGGTGGTTTTGTAATTCTTGAGATCGTCCTGGTGAGCAGCCACCGTCGAGCCACTCATGGGGTAAAAAGTACAATGCTTCGCGGACGAACTGAAGCCGGCAAAGCACTCTCCGTTCAGTCGGAACGCGGCGACTCCGTAATTGATGCACTCCTCCGCCTTCGGCACGGCTGCCCGGATTGTCTTGCGAAGTTTCTCCAGCGCGGCTCGCTGGTCATCGCTCACGGCAACAAGGTATTCGTCAATGGTCTTGGGTTTATCGGCCACGGCTTGGGCTCCTTGGAAAATCATCGACCCGTTCTCCGGCAACGTTTTACCAGACCTAAAGATAGAGGTGAGCGACGGGCGAACGGCGCTCGGCGCGGGTCTCCTGACCCCGCCGCTGGCGTGACCGAAGGTCTCCAATTGCGGGAGACCTTCGGTCGAATGACCCGGCGGGGTCAGGAGACCCGCGCCGAGCGCGTGAGAAAATCGTTCGCTCCTGCATGACGGCTTTCACTTTCCGCAGAACATTTGGAGAGTGGAGGCCGAACAGGATAGCCCTCACGAGGCTGCAAATTCGATGGCTCGGAATTGTTTTGGCGAGTGGCGAGCGGCATGATGCTCGCCACGCATCGAGCCGACTTTCGAGTCGGCTCCGGAGATGGAATCATGAATCGCAAGCTCCTCTTGATGGCGACGGCCGTGGTTTCCGTCGCTGTTGGGATGATCGACTTTTGCGAGGATCAAACGGCATCGGCTCAGAGTTCGCCGTCGCGTGGCAAAACGAAAGCGAGCATGAAGCGTGGTGCGAAAACGAAGCCGGCGGCTCCGAAGACCAATCTGCCGACCGGAGTCGAGAAAACTAAAGTCGAGATCGCTCCGGTCAAGCCGGAACTGCGCGACTCGGCGTTGCGATCGGCGGCGAAGATCGACGTGCTTGTCGAGGCCGGCCTGAAGAAGGCGGGGCAGAAACCGAATGAGATGTCATCGTCGGAGCACTTCTTGCGTCGCGTCTATCTTGACATCACGGGGACGATTCCGACCTCGAAGCAGACCGAGTCGTTTCTCGCCAACAAGTCGGAGAGCAGTCGCATCGTGCTCATCGACGGCTTGCTCAACCGGCCGGGCTACGCCAGCCAGATGTATGACTGGATGGCGGACATCCTGCGGTTGGTCGATCGCTCAGACAACAACAATTACCTCCGGCCATATTCCGACTGGGTCAAAGAATGTCTGCGCGACAACGAGTCGTGGGACTCGATGGTGCATGACATGCTGACTGCCGAGGGCCGCGTGTGGGACGAACCGGCAGCGGGTTTCATCCTTCGCGATCCGGGGATGCCGCTGGACAACCTCAACAACGCGGTGCGGATTTTTCTCGGCACGCGCATCGGTTGTGCTCAGTGCCACGATCATCCGTTCGACAAGTGGACTCAGAAGGAATTCTATTCGCTGGCGGCGTTCACCGCCGGCATCGAGTACCGGCCGACGGCCAAGATCAACATCAACAACAAAGACATCGACAAAGCCTCCAGTAAGGACGGCAAGGAATCCAATGAGGCTCGGCAAGCGAAACAGTTGATGCGGCTGAACCGCAACGGCGTCTCGAACAACGACAAGAAGCAGCTCAAATTTCCGCGCGACTATCAATACAGCAACGCCAAGCCGGAACAATTCGCGATCCCGGCGGTGTTGTGGGGCACGGCTCCGTCGATGATCAACAACGCCGACCGCCGCAAGGTCTTCGCCGATTGGGTCGCGACCGGCGACAACCCGCGTTTCTCGATGACGATGGCGAATCGGCTCTGGCAAAAGGCGATGGGCATCGGATTGATCGAGCCGGTCGATGACATGAAGGACGAAACGAAAGCCACGAACCCGGAACTGATGGAGTTCCTCGCCAAGGAACTGGTCCGCTTGAAGTTCGATCTCAAGGAATTCCAACGGATCATCTACTACTCGAAGACGTACCAGCGAGCGGCAACGTATGGCGAACTCGATCCGGAGAAGCCGTATTTGTTCCCCGGCCCCCTGCTCCGCCGCATGACCGCCGAGCAAGTTTGGGATTCGCTGCTGACGCTCACGATGCCGAACCCGGACAACGTTGTCCGCCCCGACGACGATGAGTACGTCGAGACCGTCGCGTTGACCGAGAAAACGACCGCCGAAGAACTGCTCAAGAAAGTCGAGCGGCTCGCGGAGGTTCGCAAGGAAGAAGGCAAGGACCGCAACAAGCGGCTCTACAAAGGCCAGGAGTTGGTCCGCGCATCCGAGCTGCCGCAGCCGTTGCCGGAGGGTCACTTCCTGCGTCAGTTTGGCCAGAGCGACCGGCAGAGCATCGCCGACAGCCACACCGATGGCACCGTCCCGCAACTGCTGACCATGTTCAACGGCCCGGTCACACACATGATGCTGGAGCAAGGCTCGGTGATCTACAACGAAGTCACCGCCGAGAAATCGGTCGAAGCTCAGATCAACAAGATTTTCATTCTCGTGCTCAACCGCCACCCGACTGCCGCCGAGCGATCGTTGGCTCAAAAAGAAATGAAATCCGCCGGCCCCGCCGGCTACGGCAACGTGATCTGGGCGTTGCTCAACACCCGCGAGTTTTTGTTCGTTCAATGACCCTGGAATGAAACAGGTGAGCCGGGTGGCGTCAGCCCCCGGACATGCCCCCTCGTCTGTCCGGGGGCTGGCGCCGCCCGGCTCACCTCGGACAAATCAAAACGAAGGGCCAATCGTGTTTCAGTTCGATCCAACTCGTCTCGATGACCTCTCTCGCCGGCAATTGATGGCCGACATGGCGAAATATTGCCTGGGCGTCACCGTGTTGCCGGCTGGCTTCGCGGCGACACTCGAAACGGCCGACAAGAAGGACGAGAAGAAACCGTCTGTCGCGAAGTCGTCATCCAACAGCAGCGGTGGCAAGGCCAAGCACCTGATTTATCTCTACATGCAAGGGGCGATGTCGCAGCTCGACACGTTTGACCCGAAGCCGAAAAGCAAGGTGCAAGGCGAGACGAAGCCGATCCAAACGAAAATCTCCGGCGTGCAGTTCGGCGACAAGCTGCCGGAACTGGCCAAGATCGCCGACAAGCTGGCGGTCATTCGCTCGATGAACACGAGCACCGCCGCGCATGAGCCGGCGCGCTACCTGATGAGCACCAGCTACAAACCGATCGCGACGACGAGGCATCCGGGACTGGGTTCGTGGGTTCACAAGATGCTCGGCCGCATCCACAAGGAGTTGCCGGTCGCTGTGCATATCGGTGGCGGAATTGGACCGGGATATCTCGGAGCAGAGTTCGCTCCGGTGCCGGTCGGCGATCCGACACTCGGATTGCAGAACACGAAGTCGCCGGCGTATCTCAATGATTCGGCGTTCGACAAACGGATGGACCTGTCGCACGCCTTCGACAGCGACTTCCGCAAATTGGCCAGGAAGAACCGGAAGGTCAACGGCTACGACGACCTCTACAAGGACGCGATCCATCTGCTGCGCAGCGAAGACCTGAAGGCATTTGACATCAACAAGGAATCGGACGACGCGAAGAAAGCCTACGGCGACACTCGCTTCGGCAAGGGTTGCTTGCTGGCTCGGCGGTTGGTTGAGAATGGTGTGAGGTACGTCGAGGTCTCGCTCGGCAGTTGGGACCATCACGTTGATCTGTGGACGAAGATGGGGAACATCGGCAGTGAACTCGACAAGGCCGCCGCTAACCTGATCGCCGACTTGAGCAGTCGTGGTTTGCTGAATGACACGCTGGTCGTGATCGGCACCGAGTTCGGTCGTCGTCCGGAGATCAATCAGAACAGCGGACGAGATCATCACCCCGCCGCGTACTCGTGCGTGCTAGCCGGTGGCCCGATCATTGGAGGCCAAGTCTGGGGTGCGAGCGACGCAGACGCCTTCCGCGTCGAGTCTGATGGCGTCACGCCCGAAGACTTCAACGCGACGATCGCCTTGGCGATGGGCATTCCGTATGACAAGGAAATCTTTTCGCCGGACGGCCGCCCCTTCAAGATCGGCAACACGGGCAAGCCGATCACGAAGCTGGTGTAGGTCTGCTCCTGCAGGCGAGCGGCAGGGCGTCAGCCCTCTGAGCCATTTTGATTCCACGCGATCCGTGACTCGGAGGGCTGACGCCCTGCCGCTCGCCGATGCAGTTCTGGCGGTTCACCTCAGCAGCTTCTCCGCTTCGGGCAAGAGAACCAGGATGGTGAGCCAATCGGTGAAGTAGTTGGAGGTGACGAGGCTGTATCTGCCTCGACCGATGGTTTGTTCCAACTCGTCGAGGGATGCTTTGGACTTGGTCAGCCAGTCGCGCGCTTCGTCGTGGCGGCCGAGTTGGTGGCAGGCCAATGCCAGGACGACGTAGTTCTGGCCGCGACCTGACCACGTCGGTTGCTCGCGCAGAGATTCCTCCAATCGTGCGATGGCCTCCGCATGTTGACCGGCTCGGTAATGCGCGGCTCCGACACCAAAGAGATACCAAGAGGTCTTGGGACTGCTGGCGAGGGCGTGTTCGGCCAGACGAAGTGGAACCGACCGGTCGGCGATCGAGTCCAAACGCAACGAACACGAGCGGGAGAACACGTTGGCCACGATCGGGATGTTGAGTGACTCCGAACTGTCGACCATCGACTCGCACAACTCGCGGTATGCAACTTCGTCGCCGGCCAGCAGGTACAACGCCGCGAGCGATTGTTTGATCCACGCTTCCGGATGCGGATGATCTTCCGCAGGCATTAACTCCAGAGCCTTGGCGAAGTCAGCGGCTGCTGGGGCCCACTCGCGCCGGGACGCGAAGACATGACCTCGTGCCCGCCACAGCATCCATTGGTTCGGCTGCGAATCGATCAACCGGCGGAACACCTCCGGCTGCTCGACCATTTCCGCATAGAACGGCATTTGCCAAAAGCGGTGGGTGGCGAGCGACAGTTTTTTCATCGCGGTCGTAAATCGCGCGGCCGCTTCGTCCCAGTCCTGCCGCTGAATCGCCGAACGGCCCGCTTCCATGAAGGTGAAGACGTCCCCTTGCGTGATCTCCAGCGCCCGCTCGCGAATGGTCAACAAGCGCGGGTCTTCGGCGGGCGACGTGCCGGTCAGCAAGAACTTGGCCTCGCGTTGCAACAGTAGACATTCGAGCCAATCGAACCAGCTCACGGGCAAAGTGCCGACCGTCCCCTCGACCATCTCCTTGGTCCACTCGTCGATCGCGACGTCAAATTTGGCCAGTGCTTCTTTGGCTTCGTCCGTTCGTCTCTCGGAATGCAGCGCCATCGCGAGGGTCGCGAAGATGGCCCGATGAATTCCGGCGGGGGATTGAGCGTTCGGCGCGGCGACCGTTTGGCAAATCGGAATCGATCGCTCCGGCTTGCCAGCTCGCAGGAATCCGAGTGCAACGGCGGATTGATGCCACGGCTTGGTGCCTGCCAGCGCGAGGCGTTCGGCGCGCCGCACCAAAGCCGCCGGTTCTTCGGCGGGCTTGGTCGCCAGGCAGACGGCGTGCAGCACGCGCATCTGCACGTCGTTGTCGCCGGAGTCGCCGTATTGCCGCAGCAGCTCGCCACAAGCCGCTCGATAGCCAGGATCGTCGCCGACGTAATACCGCAGCAGCGCGTGCTCGAAGCAGGCTTGCTGGTGTGCTCGCTTTGAGATTCGGAAGGACTCGGCGTAGTCCGCGGCGGCCAAGTCCCACAGGCCGAGGTTCGTGTAGATCATCCGTCGATAGACGTAGATCGAGCTCAGGTCCGGCTCGACATCGGCGGCCTGAGCAAACTTCTCCAAGGCCGCGGCCCGGTTGTTCGCGTAGTAGAATTCGATCCCCTCGTTCGCCAGTTCGGTCGCGGTGCTGAGTTGCTTGGAAATCTGCTCGGCCTTCTCCTTGGCGTCAAGCGCTTCTTTGTGTGCTTCCCGCGCGCCTGCCAGTGCGTGTTCCGCCTGCGACTGAGCGACCAGCGCGACTTGTTGTTCGCGCATCGCCCACGCCGCCAGCCAAACACTGACGATGATGCCGGCCACGAGCAACGCCGCAAATGAAGCCGCCGTCGTCAACAGGCCACGATGTCTGCTGGCCAACTTGCGAAACCGATATGTCATCGACGGCGGGCACGCTTCGACCGGCTCGTCGGACAGGTATCGCTGAATGTCGCGAGCCAGACCGTTCGCCGTTTCGTAGCGTCGCGAGCGATCCTTTTCGAGGCACTTCATCACGATCCAATCCAACTCGCCGCGCACGATTCCTGGCAGCCGCGCTGGCTCCGTGCGACACGCAGCCGCGACCTTCGGCAGTGTCCCGGAACTGCTCAGCCGGGCGCTCGGACACGGCGGCTCCTCTTCTTTGATGATCCGCAGCATCTCCTGTAGCGCCGTTTCACGCAGCCGCTTCCGTTCCAGCGGCGTCGTGCCGGTGAGCAGTTCGTAGAGCAGCACGCCGAGCGAATAGACATCGCTCCGCGTATCGACGCCGAAAGCGTTCATCTGTGCTTGTTCCGGCGACATGTACTCGAACGTCCCGACCAGCGTGCCGTACTGCGTGAAGAGCGTCTTCTCGGTCAGCCGCTGCTCCATCGCCTTGGCCACGCCGAAGTCGATGACCTTGGGGACCGGCTTGTCGTCGTACATCGTCACCAGAATGTTGCTGGGCTTGATGTCGCGATGGATGACCCCTTTCTGATGCGCGTGCTGGATGGCGTGGCAGATCGGGACGAACAATTCCAGTCGCTGCTGCGGAGTCAGCCGGTTCTCGTCGCAGAACTTCGTCACGGAGATGCCATGCACGAGTTCCATGACGAAGTAGGGCTGTCCGGCATCGGTCGTGCCCGCGTCGAGCACCTTGGCGATATTCTGGTGATCCATCATCGCGAGGGCTTGGCGCTCGGCCTCGAAGCGCGCGATCACCTGCCGGCTGTCCATGCCCGGCTTGATGATCTTGAGAGCGACGTGGCGACGCACCGGCTCCTCTTGATCGGCCATGTACACGACGCCCATCCCACCTTCGCCGATCTGCTGCAGCAGCTTGTACGGCCCGATGATCGCGCCCGGCTTCTCCGGCAGCGTCGCATCGACGGTCGCCGCAAACGGCTTTTGCAGAAAGCTGCCCGCACCGGTGTGCGACTTCAACAGGTTCTCAATGCGCCCGCGCATCTCGGCGTCGTTGCCGCAGGTGGATTCCAGAAACGCCGCTCTCGCCGCCGGCGATGGCAGCTCCAGAGCTTCCGCAAAGATCGACTCTTCCATTCGCGACATGGCCAGCATGATTCGTTTCCTGGACGAAAAAAGGTCTCCCGCATCAGTGCGTATTCTGGCCGCAAAGTCTCTCACGAATCTTTCAAAAATGTATTTGGCGAGCGGCTGGGCGTCAGCCCACCGAGTCGTTGGGATCTGACGCTACCGAGGATTCTCGGTGGGCTGACGCCCAGCCGCTCGCCGCGTGACCGTCGGAGTCTGCATGGCCCAAAATCGCCTGATGCAGCCAGGCTCGGGCGTAGTTCCAGTACCGGTGCGCGGTCGCGGGGGCGATGCCGAGTGCCTCGGCCGACTGCTCCATTGTCAGCCCGGCAAAGTAGCGCAGCTTGACCAGCTCGGCTTTCACCCGGTCGATCTGCTCCAGCTTGTCGAGAGCGTCGTTCAGGGCCAGCACATCCTCGGAAATCGGCGGCGCGGCTGGCTGGATTTGGTCGAGGTCGAGCCTCTGCCAATCACCGCCGCGCTGCAGCGCCCGCTTTCGCCGAGCGTTCTCGACCAGGATACGACGCATGGCCTCGGCGGCCGCCGCGAAGAAGTGCCCGCGACTATTCCAATGCTGAACCCGCTCGACATCGACGAGTCGCAAATACGCCTCGTGGACCAGAGCGGTTGCTTGCAGTGTTTGCCCCGGAACCTCGTGCAGCATTCTCTGCGCGGCCAGCTTGTGCAGCTCGTCGTAAACCAACTCCAACAATCGCGCCGCAGCGTGCGACCCGCCACGCTCGATTTCCGCCAGGATTTGAGTCACACCGCTCATGCGAATTCCTCTGTGTATTAGGCGAGCGGCTGGGCGTCAGCCCACCGAGAATCGTCAACGAATCCCGCTTTCTGCAACTCGGTGGGCTGACGCCCAGCCGCTCGCCGGCGAATCCGTGAGTTCCTGAATCGGGACTGCGCGATGCTCGGCGACGGAGCGATAGCAGGCTTCGACGAGCGCCATCGTTTTGAGGTTGTCGTCGCCGCTGATCTCCGACGGCGTTCCATCTTCGAGGGCACACAGCAATTGTGCCATCGGGCCGACGAAGGCATCGGGAAACCAGACTTCATCCCAGCGCGGTTGATGCCATTGCCCGGCGGAAGACGTGGTCGTGTAGTCGAGCGTGCTGGGCGTGCGTTGCGGATAGCTCGGCCAGCCGATGGTGCCACGAGCCAGCCCGGTTGTGCCCTCAATGCGCCAGCGGATGCCAATGTCGGATGCCGCACCTTCGAGTGCGGGGCCGGCCCAGACGTCATCCCAGGCCGAGGCTCGGAAGCCGTTCGCGTATTCGAGGATGTACAGACAGATGCCGTCGGTGTGCTCGAACTTCTGGGACGTGCGCGGATCGGTGCGGACACTGGCGAAGACTCGCTCGGGATCGCCGAACCAGAAGCGGAACGTGTCGAGATGATGAATGCTCATGATCCGCAGAGTCACCCAACCCAGCCGTTGTTGCCACGGCATCCAATGCGGGATCGCTCGCATGTCGATGGAGGCAAAGATCGGGTCGCCCAGGTCGCCACGTTCGATCAATCGTTTTGCTGCTCGCACCGATTGGTCGTAGCGCATGTTTTGATTCACGGCGAGTGTGATGCCCGACTCGCGGCACAGCCACACAATCTCGGCGGCCTCGGCGTAGTTCATCCCGAGTGGCTTTTGCGCGAGGATGCCGCGAATGTGATCGGCGTGCTTCACGGCTTCACGCACGACGTCGATTTGAACATCGGGCGGCACGGCGATGTCAATGACCTCGATGCTTTCATCGGCGAGCAACACCTGATAGTTGTCATACACGGTTGCGAGTCTGTGTCGCGTCGCAACCTCGGCGGCACGGCTGCGCGATCCGGAACAAATCGCGACAGGGTTGAAGCCGGCTTGGCGGTACGCGACCAAGTGGCAATCGGCCATGATGAAACCGGCTCCGATGCAACCGATGCGAGAGGCGGTGTCGCGCGGCAGTTTCGGGCGAAAGTCGAGAGTGTCGGAGATGGGCATGTGAGGCTCCATGATTTGCGCTGTCCCCACCGAAGCATCCTCCGTGGGATTTGTGTTGCCATTTGGCAGCATGTCGGTTTGATCGACGCGATTGGTTCTACAAGAGGCGTCCGCACTTTGCACACGAACGGACTCGGTCTGTGCGATCCTTGCAAGTCGGTCGCGTTGTGTGCTCACTGAAGCTGGCGGAGCGTGTATGGTTTTCGTAGTTCGCGGAACCGCTCACCTCCGAAACAAACCGTACCCCATGTCCGCAACACATCTCACCTCGGAATCGGCATTTGGCTCGGATTCCGATCTCGCTGCCATTGTCGCCACCTATGCGAACTCGGCAGACCTGCCGCAGGCGGAATGGTTGACGCGGCTGGAATTGAGACGTCCGCAAACCAACCTCCGCAGCATCGACCTGTGGACTCAACGAGCGAAGCGGGCGATGGATATGTTTTGCGCGGTGGCCATGCTCGTGCTGCTCGCGCCAGTGATGTTTCTGGTTGCGGTGGCGGTCAGGCTCACGTCACCTGGCCCGATTTTGTTTCGGCAGATTCGGACCGGCATGAATCTCCGCACGTCGCGAGACCGACGAGCCGAAGCGGCGGACAATGGTGGTCATCGGCGTCAGACATCGAATGACCGCCGACAGTCGACCTGCTATGGCCGGCCGTTCGTGCTCTACAAATTCCGCACAATGCGCATCGACGCCGAAAAGAACGGAGCCCAATTCGCTACCAAAGGGGATCCGCGAGTGACCTCAATCGGCCGGTTCCTCCGCAAGACACGATTGGACGAACTGCCGCAATTGTGGAATGTGCTGCGGGGCGAAATGTCGCTCGTCGGGCCACGGCCGGAACGGCCGGAATTCATCGAACAACTCTCCGATGAAGTTCCCAATTATTTGTTGCGGCTGGGAATCAAGCCAGGATTGACGGGGTTGGCTCAGGTGCTGAATGGGTACGACAATGACATCGCCGGATTCCGCCGAAAGGTCGCGCTCGACCTCTTGTACTTGCAGAATTGTTGTGTGGCGAATGATCTGAAAATCCTGTTTCGGACGGTCGGCGTTGTGTTGACGGGCAGGGGTGCCCTATGAATGCAACCACCTGTTACCGGCGATCGCTTTTTGATAAGGTCTTCCCCAAATGACGATGTTCTTTGCGATGAGCCCGATCGCTTGAATACGGTTTGTCGCTCTGAACTTGCACCTGGCTTGGATTTTCCCGCGAAACGGACCCGCCCATCATGGCCTCCCCTTTGATTCCCAAAGTTCACAAGAGCGGCAATGTGACGGTGATTTCGTTCGGCCCGCAGTTTGAATTGCTGGACGAGTGCGCGCTGGATCAAGTCCGAGACTTTGTGTTGGACGCCGCAAAATCGGCGGATCCACCGATAATTGTGATCGATCTCAGCTACACCAAGTTCTTCGGTTCGTCCTTTATCGAGGTGCTCTTTCGCGTGTGGAATCGAGTGAACGGCGCAGGTGGAAAGTTCGCGTTGGCGGGCCTGACCTCGTATTGCCGCGAGATTTTGGAAATCACGCACCTCGACAAGTTGTGGCCGATGCTCCCCAACGAAGCCGAGGCCGTGGCGGTGATGAACTAACCGTCGGCCGGGAAGGTCTGGCGAGCCGAAATGCTTCCAAATTCGGAATCCACTCAGCAGCTATTGCAGGCCGCGCGAGACGGAGATCCCGCCGCAGTCAACGAATTGCTGGAGCGACACCGGGATTCGCTGCGGCGAATGGTTCAAGCTCGCTTGGATCGCGCGGTGGCTCGTCGAGTCGATGCCAGTGACGTTGTGCAGGATGTGCTGCTGGAGGCTCACAGCCGGCTGAACGATTTCATTCAGAACGGCTCGATGCCGTTCCATCTGTGGCTGCGGCACTTGGCCAAAGATCGCATGATCGACGTGCATCGTCGGCATCACGCGCATCGCCGCAGTGTCGATCGTGAACAGACCGCGCAACAAATGGCGGATGTTTCTTCGGCATTCGACTTGTTCGCTCAGGTCAGCGCTCAAGAATTGACGCCGGCGGCCGCTTCAATCCGGAAAGAGATTGAGGCACGCTTCTACAGCGCTCTCGAACAACTCGACGGGACAGACCGCGAGATTCTGCTGATGCGGCATTGCGAGCAACTCAGCAACAGCGAGGTCGCGGAGCTGCTCGGCCTCTCGCAACCCGCCGCCGGGATGAGATACCTGCGAGCACTGCGACGGCTGCGATCGGTCCTCCGCATCGAAGGCTCCGCTTCAAATCCCTGATTTCATCGTTCTGCCTCCCTCGTTCTGCCAAGTCCGGTTTGGCAGAACGAGGGAGGCAGAATGATGGAAACAAGCCGGTGTCGGTCGCATCGAACTTGGTGACATCAGTCATGCCTGATACGATCCTCGGCCGATCTTCTGGGTGAGATGGTTCGATCAATGCTCCGCAGGAAGGTATCCCGAAATGCTCACGCTTCTTGGACAGTCGGATGACCAACACTTCTGCGACGGAATGTCGCGCCGCAATTTCCTGCGGATCGGCGGGCTGGGCTGGGGCGGATTGACGCTGTCCCAACTACTGGCGGCCGACGCGCGAGCGGAATCGGCGACCAAGCGACCGAAGTCGGTCATCATGATTTACTTGGTCGGTGGTCCGCCGCACCAAGACTTGTTCGATCTAAAGCCGTTCGCGCCGTCCGAGATCGCCGGACCGTGGAAGCCCATCGCGACGAACGTCCCCGGCGTCGAGATCGGCGAACTCTTGCCGAAGATGGCCACGATGATGGATCGCTTCGTGCCGATCCGGTCGCTGGTCGGTGCTCAGGCCGATCACGATGCGACACAGTGCTTCACCGGACGTCCGCCGCGCGGCGCGGGTATCCCGACCGGAGGTTGGCCTCAATTCGGTTCGACGGTCTCGAAAGTCAAAGGCCCAGTCGATCCCGCGACTCCACCGTATGTCAGCCTTTGCTACACCACGACTCACGGGCCGTACAACGAGCCGGGGCCGGGGTTTCTTGGAGTTGGTCAATCCGGATTTCGGCCGCTCGGTTCGACGCGCGACGACATGGTCCTCAATGGCGTCACACCGGAACGGCTCGGTGATCGGAAGGCTCTGCTGTCGAGCGTCGATCGTTTCCGCCGCAACGCCGATGCGAAGGGGATGATGGACGGCCTCGACACGTTCACGCGACAGGCGATGGACTTGCTGACGTCATCACGCTTGGCCGAGGCACTCGATCTGTCGAAAGAAGACCCGCGCATCGTGGCTCGGTATGGAACCGGCGATCCGAAGATCATGATGGACGGCAACGGAGCGCCGCGCGTCCCACAAAGTTTCCTGTTGGCTCGACGGCTGATTGAAGCGGGTGTTCGAGTCGTGACCATGAACTACAGTAAGTGGGACTGGCACGGTGGACTGAACGCCGAGGGCCGAGCGAACAACTCGATCTTCCTTCGCGAGCAAGAGGACTTCCCGGTCTTCGACAATGCCATCACGACGCTGGTCGATGATCTGCAAGTCCGCGGGATGCTCGACGACACGCTGATCCTCGTCTGGGGCGAGTTCGGCCGAACGCCGGTCATCAGTAAGATCGTCGGTCGCGACCACTGGCCGCGACTCGCCTGCGCGTTGCTTGCCGGTGGAGGCATCCGGGCGGGGCAAGTCATCGGAGCCTCCGACAAGATCGCTGGTGAAGCGGTCGAACGCCCGGTGACATTTCCGGAAGTTTTCGCCACGCTCTACAACCACCTCGGCATCGACGGAGCAAACACAACGGTCCAAGACTTCCAAGGCCGTCCGCAATATCTGGTCGATGCCGGCGTAAAGCCGATCCACGAGTTGCTGTGATTCGCGTAACGGCGAGCGGCTGGGCGTTAGCCCACCGAGACGATCGTAGTAGCGAGTCGCTTTTTGAGGTAACTCGGTGGGCTAACGCCCAACCGCTCGCCGAGAAAAATGGAAAACGACCGTGACGAGCTGCTGTTTGCACTCCTCGAACAACTGATCGCCTCGTCACGCGACGGGCGGATGCCGGACTTCGCTGTCGTCACTCGCGAGCATCCGGAACTCGAAGGCGAACTGCGCGAGCTGTGGGCAACCGCGATGCTCGCCGAAGATTTCGGGCTTCTTGCGCAATCCATCGAGCTGTTTCGGGAGGCGGAGACTCCACGGGAGGGCGAGGCTCCTGCCGAGCCGCTGCATGAATCACGCGTCAATCCCACACCGGCTCGGCGGGAGCCTCGCCCTCCCACGTTTCCACATCGCGCTGGCGACTTTGAGCTGCATGAAGAAATTGGTCGCGGTGGGATGGGAGTCGTCTATCGCGCGACGCAACTCAGCCTGAACCGAGTCGTCGCACTGAAGATGATCCTGCCCGGACGATTGGCTTCGGCAACGGACTTGTCCCGCTTCCGAGCCGAAGCCGAAGCGGCGGCGAAGCTCAAGCATCCGCATGTCGTGTCGGTCCATGAAGTCGGCGAACTCGACAGCCAGCCGTTCTTCATCATGCCGCTGATCGCGGGAACGACACTCGCGAAGCAACTCGCCGACGGTCCGCTTCCGGCACGCGAATCGGCCGAGTTGCTCATCCCGATTTGTCGAGCCGTCGCCGCCGCACATCGGCACGGAATTCTGCATCGCGATCTCAAGCCGTCGAACATCCTGATCGACCACGAAGGCCGCCCCTACGTCACCGATTTCGGCCTCGCGAAACGGCTGCATGCTCACCAGCACGACGCGCCAGCGAGTGGTCGCTCCTCCGACGCCATGAGCCACTCGCTGGCGCGTCGTGCTGATGCGGACTCCATCACGCAGCTCACCGCGACCGGCGCGATTCTCGGCACGCCGAGCTACATGGCACCCGAACAAGCCGCCGGCCAGCGTGGCGAGGTCGGCCCGGCCGGCGATGTCTACAGCCTCGGAGCCATCCTGTTTTCGATGCTCACCGGCAGACCACCGTTTCAAGCCGCGTCGCCTGTGGACACCATCTTGCAAGTGCTAGAGCAAGACCCGATCCCTCCGCGCGTGCTCAATCCCAACGCAGACCCCGACCTGGAACTGATCGCGCTGAAGTGTCTGCAAAAGCCGAGCGACTTGCGATACCCGACCGCCGATGCGCTCGCCGATGATCTGCAAGCGTTCTTGGCTCACGAGCCGATCTCCGCACGGTCGGGGCACTTCTCGCAAATCCTCAGCCGAGCGTTTCGCGAGACACATCACGCCGTCGTCTTGCAGAACTGGGGTTTGCTCTGGATGTGGCACGCCGCCGTCGTGTTCGCGATGAGCGTGCTGACCAACGTGCTACTGCTGTGCGATGTGAAATCGCGCTGGGTCTATCCCGGCTTGTGGGTCGTGCTGCTGGGAATCTGGGCCGCCTGCTTCTGGAGCCTGCGTCGCCGAGCCGGCCCGATCACCTTCGTCGAACGCCAAATCGCTCACACCTGGGCCGGCAGCATGATCGCCAGCACCGGCCTGTACGTCGTCGAGTGGGCCCTCGGCCTCGACGTGCTCTCGCTCTCCCCCGTGCTCGGCCTCATCAGCGGCATGGTCTTCCTGGTCAAAGCGGCGATCCTCTCCGGCCGGTTCTACATCCAAGCCGTCGCCATGTTTCTGACGGGCATCGTGATGGCCCTGATGCCGCTGTGGCCGATCCCCGATTTGCAGATCACCCTGTTCGGCGTCGTCTCCGGACTGAGCTTTTTCCTGCCCGGCCTCAAGTATCACAGACAGCGACGAGACTCGATTTGAGTCGTCGGGCGATAATTTCTCGACCTCAACTGAAGACAGGAACAATTCAAATCATGAGTCATGAAGGCGAAACATTGACCCTCATCATCGAACGCGACAGTGTGTGCGCCGGCGATGATTGCGACGCACCGCATCGCATTTCGATTCAGGTTCCCTCAGAATCGACCCTGGCTCAGGTTCTCGATGTCATCCAGAGTAGGAGATACCTGGCTCAGATCGCCGGTCACGCGACGTGGATTGTCGAAGCCGATCGACCGCTGGCCGTGATGGCGCAACAGTGGAAGACGCCGAAATTCTTGATTGCTCCCGAGACGCTCATTGCGGACTGCCAAACGAACGACGGCTCAAGGTCGCTGGATTTTCGCTACTGGTGCCAAGTTGATCCGGATCGCGTGTTTGACTGCCTCAAATCCGGTCGTCCACTTCCGGATCGGTACGGTAGAGGATGAGAGGACTCGTCGTTACGACCGCGCGAATCGAACCCCATGACATACCCCCAGAGACGATCTCTGTTGTTGTCATCGCGGACAGGCCGATACTACGATGCCGTTGCCTCCAACCGGGTCGAGGAGTTGCTGACAACTTCGGCCCACCAACCTCCCGCCTTCCGAGTGCCCGCCATGCTGAACTTTCTTGGATCGACGAAGACGTTGTGCGATGGGATGACTCGTCGCGACATGCTCAAGGTCGGAGCGTTGACGGTTGGTGGATTGTCGCTGACCGACGTGCTGCGAGCCGAACAAGTGGCCGGCAAGAAGTCGGCGAAATCTGTGATCATGGTCTACATGTGCGGTGCTCCGGGGCATCAGGACATGTACGACTTGAAGATGAACGCTCCGGCGGAGATTCGAGGTGAGTTCCGACCGATCCCGACGAACGTGCCCGGCATCGAGATTTGCGAGCACATGCCGCGCATGGCCGCGATCATGGACAAGCTGGTGCCGTTGCGGTCGGTCTATGGGTCGCCGGATGGGGATCACGATTCGTTCATTTGCTACACCGGCCGCTCGAAGCGGCAGCAGCCTCCGGGTGGTTGGCCGTCGGTCGGTTCGACGGTGTCGAAGGTGCTCGGCTCGCGCAGTAAATCGGTGCCACCGTTCGTGGGCTTGTCGCCGGATACAGGTCATCCGCCGTATGGCTCGCCGGGGTTGCCGGGCTACTTGGGAGTTTCTCACTCGGCGTTCCGTCCGTCGGGGCCGGGGCGAGCGGACATGGTGCTCAATGGGATTGATGCAACTCGGCTGGGTGACCGCAAGGCGTTGCTCGCGTCGGTCGATCAGATCCGCCGCGAGGTCGATGCGACGGGCACGATGACCGGCATGGACTCGCTCGCTCGGCAGGCGTTCGAGATTCTCACGTCGAGCAAGCTGGTCGATGCGCTCGACCTGTCGAAAGAAGATGCCGCGACGCGCGATCGGTACGGCAAAGGCGATACAAAAAACTTCGGCGACGGGGCACCGCGCAATCTCGAACACTTCTTGATGGCTCGGCGATTGGTCGAGGCGGGTGCTCGCGTGGTGACGCTGAACTTCGGCCGCTGGGATTTTCACAGCGACAACTTCAACGGCATGAAGAACACGCACCTGCCGCCGTTCGATCAAGGCTTGTCCGCGTTGATCGATGACCTGCACGCTCGCGGTCTGGCCGATGACGTGATGGTCTGCGCGTGGGGCGAATTTGGCCGTACGCCGCGCATCAACCCAGACGCCGGCCGCGACCACTGGCCGCAAGTCGGCGGCGGAGTCCTCGCAGGCGGCGGCATCCGCGCAGGGCAAGTCATTGGAGCGACCGATCGACTCGGAGCTGAAATCGCCGAACGTCCGATCCATTTCGCGGAGGTCATCGCGACGCTGTATCAGCATCTCGGCATCGACCTCGAAACGAAGCTCAATGATCTGGCCGGCCGGCCACAATACGTCGTCGATGGCAAGAAGCCGCTGCCGGAGTTGGTGTGAGTGCGCTGGTGGGTCTCGATGACTCGACCCACCCTACGATCGTGATCATTCGGCGACGCGGCGGATTTTGAGTTGTTCGCGGATCGTCTTGCCTTGATCCCACAGCCGGCGAATGTCGTCGGCGTTTCCTTGAGCGATCGCTGCGCGGATCGCGGCGAGCTGGGTCGAGAACTCGTCCAGGCTGGCAAGCACGGCGGCGCGGTTGTCGAGCAGGATCGGCACCCACACATTGGGATCGCCCGCCGCGATGCGCGTCGTGTCTGCGAAGCCGGTCGCTGCCAGCGAGCGGTTCTCGTCGGCCAACGTTCGAGCCAAAGCCGACGCGACAACGTGCGGCACATGGCTGGTCTGAGCCAACGCACGGTCGTGAGCTTCCGGCGACATCTCGACGACCGACATGCCGATCGCTTGCCAGAAGGCGGTCAGTCGAGCGACCTCGTCGCGACGAGAAGATTCCGTTGGCGTGACGACGCAGACTCGGCCATCGAACAAGTCGGCGCGGGAATGTTCCCAGCCTTGCTTCTCGGACCCGGCCAGCGGGTGCGAGCCGATGAACGTCGCGGTGTCGGGCAGGCCGGCCGAAAGCTCGCGGCAGAGATGCGCCTTCGTGCTGCCGACGTCGGTGATGAGCGTTCCCGGCCGACAGGCTAAGGCGGCTTCACGAACTCCGGCGACGATCAAATTCACCGGAGTCGCGAAGATCAGCAGATCAGCCTGTGCGGCGGCAGCGACCAGGTCGGTGCTGATCGCATCGAGCAGTCCCGCCTCGCGAGCTTGTTCCAGTCGTGGAGCGGTTCGCCCGACGCCGATGACTCGGCGGACGATCCCGCGCTGTCGAGCCGCCAGTGCGACGGAGCCGCCGAGCAAACCGACTCCGACCACCACCACTGTGTCGAACCGGCACCGACTCACACCGGAGTTCGGTGAAGCGGCAGTCGAGTTGTTCGGGGGCTGGCTCATGGCCGACGGATTCTATTTGCCTCGCCTCCCGGTTTCGATGCAGGCCGATTTGATCGCTATTTGCGGCGCAGCGACGCCGGTTGGACGAAGGCCGGATTCACTTTCGTCCCGGAGGTTTTGGGTCGCGGCGAACTGGCGGTTTCGACCGGCGAGAACGGGCTGGGGGACAACTCGAATCCGTCGCCTTCGTCTGCCACGGAAGACTCGAGGACGCGACGCAACTCCGGGTGGCTGAGGTGCGAGCCGCGCGGGAGTCGTGATTCGCGTGGAGCACTCGCCGATTTCTCGACGGATGCGACCTCGATGGACTTCTCGGGTTTTGGCACGTTGGAAACGTGCCCCACGGAGACCTCTCGACGTCGTGCGTCGGGGGCCGTGACTGACTCGCTGCGTGGAACGACGGAGTGGCCGGTGCTGGTGGCGGAAGCGAGTTCCACTTCGTCGGACTTCCGACGCGGTGATGCCTTGGTTTCTGGATTCTGCGAGCGGACGATCGCTGACGATTTCGCATCGGCCAACAACTCGCCGGTCGGACGTCGCAGGGATGGGCTGCCGGCGATGACCCATTGGCTCCATTTGGATTCGAGAGCTTCTACGCTCACTTCTTCGTAGTGCTTGCGGAGCGAGGCGTCCCAGCCGGATTCATGAGCGTCCTGCATGAAGGCCAGGAAACGGCTCTTGCCTCCCTTTTGGACCAGGAAGTCGGCGAGCAAGTAGCCCTCGGCGTACAGCGTCAGGACGTGCTGCATGTTTTTCGGGTATTCGGTGATGCTCAACAATTCGCGGAGCGGGATGCGGCGTTTCGAGGGCATGACCTCTTCGGCGAGCTTTTGTTGCCGACGGCGTTCGGAATCCTCTTCGGCGATGGTCGCAGCCCCTTCATCGGCCCAGCGCGGCAGCGGGCGGCGGAAGTGACAGGCAAAGATCGTGTGGCTGACTTCGTGTGGGATGACGGAATCGAGGATCCGCTCCAGCGAGCCTTGCACGGTCATGTCCCAGCCGAAGACTTCGCCGCCGCCGAAGGAGAACGTCGTCGCCCCACCGGCTCCGATTTGACCGACTCGCACGCGGACTTGGCAGGGCTTCGACCAGTTGGGCAGCGTGTACCCGAGCCATTCGAGCGACAGCTCTTCGCGGCAACGCTCGGCGGTCAGTGCCACCTTCTCGGCGATCGCGGCGGTCGGAGCTTCGACCTCAAAGTTCGGCGTTGCATGCTTCGCGCCGAGTCCGCAGAACAAAAACAGAAGACACATCCCCCGCCACAGCACCGAATCCTTGCAGACCATTCCGAGTGTTCCCTCATCCTTGAGTATCCCCCTCAAGTGGAGGCCGGCGGCTCAGAGCAAACAGCGGTCCAGCGGTCGCAAACCTTTTTCAACAGACGCACCATGGCCAACCGATTCTCAATCTGGCCACAACTTGCAGCGTTTCGAATTCCGCCTGCCTTGGCCGAGACCAAACACGCCCCACCTTGTGAAATTGAAATTCTTTCAGAGCCGACTCCCCGAGTTACAAAACGGCCACTTGTCCATCTTCCCCACTTCGTTCCCTTCGTTTCCTTCTGTTCCAACTTCTTTGGAAGAGATTTTGAACAGAAGGAAACGAAGGGAACAAAGTTGGGAGTCAGTGTTGCCGTAGTTCGGATCATGTCTGTTGGAGTCTTGCGCGTTGGAGACTCGTCTTGAGGCAGGTTCGCAAGCCGGCCTAGTATCCGGCGTTGCTGTTCCACTGGGGAAACTGTTGCCAGGAATCAGGGATGATTCGGCGGCTGGGTCGTTTATTGAAACCGTTGTTGCTCGCGGTGCTGACGCTCGCGGTGTTGCCCTGCGTCGTGGAATTTTGGCTGCGCTGGCAAGAGTTCCGCATCGGCCGACCGATTCTTTCCGGTGATCTGAAAGACGAACTCGTCGCACCGTCTTGGAAGACGCATTATCAACTCAAGCCGTCGCGGCGGATCGCGATCAAGAATCCCGATACCGGCGAAGTCTTCGAGACGCAGACCAACAGCTTCGGACTGCGCGGATCGGAGCCGGCGCTTCCGAAGCCGCTCGACACGATTCGTGTCGTGGTGCTGGGTGACGAAACGGTGCTCGGCTTGGAAGTCGCCGACGACGAGACCTTCGCGGTTCGACTGCAAGAACTGCTGACGGCCGCTTGGCGTCGGCCGGTCGAGGTCATCAACGCGGCGGTGCCTGGCGATTGTCCGTTGATTTCCGCACTGCGATTGCGACACGAGTTGGCCGCGCTGCGACCCGATTTGGTGATCTGCCACTTCGACATGTCGGACGTGGCGGACGACTACTCGCTGCGTCGATTGACGGTGCTCGGCCGAGGCGACGAACCCTTGGAGTGCCCGCATCCGCTGCTCGAAAAACCGGTGCGCGGAGTCGGCGAGAAAGTCGGCGATCACTTCTTGTCGGCGAGATTCGCTCAACGCAAACTGGCGGACTTCTGGAGAACGAAACGCCCGGAGGAATTCACCGACGACATCGACAGTCCGCTCGGCAAGTACGCCTGGGTGATGGACGATCCGCCGAACTGGTCGCAGTACATTCAACAAGCATTCTCCGGTCTGGCCGACGTCCACAGAACTGCTTCGCTGTCGGAAAGTCGATTGCTGATCACGACCTGTCCGGCACCCTGGCAAGTTTCCGCACGAGCCAGTTCCGGTCGAGGCGTGCGTGAAGCGTGCGGCATTCCCGACGATACCGTTTATCAAAGCGATTTGCCGTTCCGACTGCTGGCCGACTCCGAGTACGTCAAGCAACGCGGATTGGTTGTCTGCGATTCGTCGACGGTGTTCCGTGAGGCGTCCAATTCCGACCAGTTGTTCCTGAACAACGCTCCCCGCCTTTCGGCCGCCGGACACAATTTGTACGCCACAACGGTGGCTCGATTCCTTGTGGAAAACAGCCACACACTCCCGCCACCCACCGCCAACGGCAACGGTCCGCGCGCAATCGAACGGCGTTGACCCAAAATAACCCGAAGCGTCAGCGAGGGCGGACGCTTCACTGTCCTTCACTTGTCAATCGCTTGAAGCGCTCGCCCTCGCTGACGCTTCGGGTTACTTTCCGCTCATCATGTCTGACCTCCATCACTACGCATTGACGACCGCACAAAAGGCCCGCGCTGCTTCACGGGCTCTTGTTAGCGTTTCAACTCAACAGAAGAACGCTTGGCTGAGCCGCTCGGCCGAGTTGCTGCGTACACGCTCGGCGGAGTTGATCGCGGCGAACCAGCAAGATCTCGACAAGGCTCCGGAATTCGGCCTCGCGGATGCCGCGATTGATCGGCTGCGATTGAACGAGTCTCGAATTGGTGCAATTGCCGACGCGCTGTTGGATGTCGTCGCCCTGCCCGACCCGGTTGGCGAACTGATCGACAGCACGAATCGGCCAAACGGGTTGTTGGTCACTCGTGTTCGCGTTCCGTTGGGAGTCGTTTTTTTCATTTACGAATCTCGGCCGAACGTCACGATCGACGCGGCAGCGTTGTGCGTGAAGAGCGGCAATGCGGTCATCCTCCGCGGCGGCAAAGAAGCGTTTCACAGCAACACCGCGTTGCATCGTGTGCTGTCTGATGCCCTGCGAGACACGAGCTTGCCGACTGATGCCGTGCAGCTTGTCTCGACGACGAATCGCGAAGCGGTCGGACACTTCCTCAAGTTGCGCGAGCTGATCGACCTAACGATCCCGCGCGGCGGGAAGTCACTGATCGAACGGGTCGCGGCTGAGGCCACGATGCCGGTGATGAAGCACTTCGACGGCGTCTGCCACGTCTTCGTCGATCGCACCGCCGACATCGTGATGGCTGAGAACATTCTCGTGAACAGCAAGTGCCAGCGTCCCGGCGTTTGCAACGCGGCGGAGTCGCTGCTCGTCCATGCGGACGTCGCCAAGACATTCTTGCCGCGTGCGGCTGAGGCTCTCGGTCAGCTCGGCGTCGAGCTTCGTTGCTGCGACCGCTCGCTGCCGTTCGTGAAACAAGGCGTGCTGGCCAGCGACCAGGATTTTCGCACCGAGTATCTCGATCTGAAGCTGTCCGTGAAGACGGTTGATTCGCTCGACGACGCGATCCGGCACATCAACGACTACGGCTCGCATCACACGGACGCGATCGTGACCAACGACTCGGCGGCTGCCGAACAGTTCTGCCGCGAAGTCGATTCCGCCGCGACCCATGTGAATTGCAGCACCCGCTTCAACTACGGCGGCGAGTACGGACTGGGTGCCGAAATCGTCATCAGCACC
>SXGS01378604.1_pt1 | contig 31733 bp, 26 predicted proteins | sample 3174681 | NCBI WGS metagenome assembly SXGS01 (sample SAMN11356861, study PRJNA531348) | freshwater metagenome | isolation source: freshwater sample F1-80 | place: China: Fuxian Lake, Yuxi | collected 2017-12-25 | reverse complement strand
GCCGGCCCCGGCGCCGTTCGCGGCCTCGGCGCCTGGCGACGCCGACGGGCCCGAGCCGGGCAGCGCCAGCGGCTTGCCGTTGACGGTGCACGCCGGCACGGCGGCCGTGGAGATCAGCGCGATCACGCGCGCGACCGAGGACCAGTCGATCACTTGCACGAGTAGTCTCCGTCCTTGCGGAACCGCTTCTGCGTGTACTTGACCTGCTTGTCGCCCTTGAACTGGGTCTTGTAGACGATCCAGGCCAGGTCGTCCTGACCGAGGTCGAAGAACGCCGCCGAGGTCTTGAGCGCCTTGCCGGTCAGCTCGACACAACCCTTGCCGAGCACCGGCTTGTGGCCCCACTTCACCAGGTACTCGAGCCGGTCGCCGGCGATGCCCAGCTTGCCGTACTTCGTCTTGAGTGCGGACACCTCGCCGGCGGCCTTGGCGTCGTCGGCCTTGGCGGCGCCGGCGCCGAACGACAGGTAGTCGCTGCACACCTTGCGGGCGTCGGTGAGCGTGATCAGCGTGTCGCCCTGGTTACCGAACGGTGCGTACGGCACGTCGGCGGGCGCGCTGGCGTCGATCGCCTTGTCGATGATGGCGAGGCACGGCGTCACCCGGGCGACCGTGGCGCGATAGGCGTCGCCGGTGACGCTCGGGTCAGGCTTTCCGTCGGGGCCGCTGAAGGCTCGGATGGTCTCGAACATCGGGCGGATCGCCTCGACGGTCTTGCCCAGCCCAAACAGCCGCGCGTAGTCGGCGCAGATCTGCGGCGCGCGCTTCCACAGCACGGTCGCGCCCGCGCCGTCGAGGAACGGGTCGGTGGGCCCGAGCCCGGCGGCGGTACCGCTCGCCACCGCGGCGGCGCACGCGGCCGGCTCGTTGTAGAAGTTATTGCCGAAGACGCCGGTGGCGGTCACGTCCTTGACTGACGACGAGAATCCGGCCAGCGCGATCTTGGCCTCCCTGGCCTGTTCCTCGTGATCATCGCCGCGCGCGACGCGGGGGTCGAGCCCAGCGAGCAGCGGCAGGGCCGCCGCCGCCGCGAACCATCGGACCGTGAATCGGGGTGGGTGCATGGCCCTGGCAAGAGCAACATCCGCGCCGCCGCCAAGTCCGCCGCGCGACGCGACCGTCGACCGCGGGTTGTCAATTCGACCGGTCGACCTGGCAACCCAGATCGTCAAGCGCGGCCAAGGCCCGACCGAGGAAGCTGCACCGACGACGCACCGTAGTACGCTGGAACAATGGGGAACGAGTCGGACCTTCCGACCCTGCCGATGACCTCGGACAGCGGCGAGACCCGCGCCGACGGAAGCGCGACCTACGGCCGCTTCATCTCCCTCGGCGTGATCGGTCGCGGCGGCATGGGGCTGGTCCTGCGGGCGCGCGATCCCGAGCTCGATCGCCACGTCGCGCTGAAGCTCCTGGCGCCGTCACAATACGGCGAAGCGGATCCGACCAGCGTGCAGCGGCTGCATCGCGAGGCCCAGGCCATGGCCAAGCTGCAGCACCCCAACGTGGTGACCGTCTACGAGATGGGCCAGATCGGCGCCGAGCGATTCATCGCCATGGAGCTGGTCGAGGGCACGACCCTGCGCCGCTGGCTCGCCGACGGCGGCCACCCGTGGCGCGAGATCGTCGCCGCCTTTGTCCAGTGCGGGCGAGGGCTCGAGGCCGCCCACGCCGCCGGGCTCGTCCACCGCGACTTCAAGCCCGAGAACGTGCTCATCGGCGCCGACCGTCGGCCGCGAGTCACCGACTTCGGGCTGGTCGCCTCGGGCGTCCCATTCGGCAGCTCCGAGCTCGGCGACGTGTCGACCAGCAGCGAGCTGACCGTGCGCGGCGCGGTGATCGGCACCCCGATGTACATGTCCCCCGAGCAGTGGACCGGTCAGGAGGTGGACGCGCGCACCGATCAGTTCGCGTTCTGCGTCGCGCTATGGGAGGGGGTGTTCGGACAGCGCCCGTTCGAGGGCACCTCGGCCTCCGAGCTGCGGGCGCATGTGCTGACCGGCAAGGTGCGCCCGCCACCGCGCACACATCCCGCCCGCAAGCCGCTCGAAGACATCCTGCGCCGCGGCCTCGCGCCCGAATACACCGCGCGCTGGCCGTCGATGACCGCGCTCCTGGCGGTGCTCGATCGACCTCATCGCCGGCGCTGGCCCTGGGCGGCGGGCGCGGTCGGGCTCGCCGGTTCGGCGGCGGCCGCCGCCGTGCTCTTGACCGCGACGCCAGCGAGCGACCCGTGCCCGGATCCGCGCAGCAAGCTCACCGGCATCTGGGATGCCGCGACCGCCGCACGCTTGACGGCCGCGTTCACCGCCGCCAACCCGGCGATCGCGTCGGACACCATCGCGCGTGTGATACCGGCGCTCGACACCTACGCCAGCGCGTGGCGCAGCGCCAGCATCGCCGCCTGCCGAGCGACCAGGGTCGAGGGCACGCAGTCGGAGCAGCTCCTCGACGAGCGCGTCGCCTGTCTCGATCGCCTGCGCGCCGATCTGGGCGGCTTGACCGCGGCCCTCGGAACCGCCGATCGCGATCGGGTGGCCGGCGCGGTCGATGCGGTCGGAGTCCTCGGCGACATCGAGGCGTGCAACGAGCGCGACCGATGGCTGATGTTGCCTCCGCCAACGGACCCGGACCTGCGTCGCCGTTACGACGAGCTCGATCACGAGATCGCCGCGACGCACTCGATGAAGTTCACCGGCAAGGCGGCCGAGCGACAGACGCGTGCGCTGGCCATCGTCGCCGAGGCTCGCGACCTCGGACACCTGCCGATGCTGGTCTTCGCGCTCGAGGAGCTCCACGACGCCGCCCACATCAACAGCGACGTCGCGACCAACGAGGCCACGCTACGCGAGCTGGCCCAGAAGGCGGCGGAGGCCCGCCACGACAAGCTCGCCGCCACCGCCTGGATCGATCTGATCCGCATCCTCTCGCAGCGCCACAAGCGCGACGAGGCCAAGGCGCTCGAGCCGGTCGCCGCCGCCGCCGTGGCCCGCACCGGGTCGCCGAGCTCCCTCCGTTACCGGTTCCTCATCGCCAAGGGCGTCCGCCACCAGTACGCGCAGGAATGGGACGAGGCGATCGCGGCGCTGCGCGACGCCGTCGACCGGGCGCCCTCGGACGTCGACCGCGCCACCGCCGAACTGACGCTGGCCCAGGTCATGAATCACAAATCGGGTCCCAAGGAGGCGTTGCCCCTGGCCGAGAAGGGCCTGGCCACCACCCAGACCGCGTACGGACCGACCAGCCCGTTGACCGCCGACGCGCTGCACGTGGTCGCCGAGTTCCAGTTGCTCTCGGGCCAGATCGAGCTCGCCCGCACCAACGCGACCCGCGCCCTGACCATCAAGGAGGCCGGGCTGACGCCCGACCACCGCGAGCTCGGGATCGAACTCCACCTCCTGGCCAACATCGCGGTGCGCAGCGGCGACCGCAAGCAGGCGCGCGAGCTCTACCAGCGCGCCATCCCCATCTTCGAGGCCGCGCGCGGCGTCGAGGACGCGGCCCTCAGCAAGGTCATGCTCGCGGGCCTGGTCTCGGACGAGGACGGGCTCGTGCCCGAGGGCAAGCGCCTCTACGAAGAGGGCCTCGCCGGTCTCGCTCAGACCCTCGGCAGCGACAGCCTCCAGTACGCTCGCATGGCGGGCAACTACGCCCAGCGGCTGTTCGAGGCCGGCAGGTGCGACGAGGCACGGCCCCACATCGAACACGTGATGGCTGTCTTCACCCGCATCAACCCACGCGAGATCTCGACCGTGCTCGAGCTCTCGGCAAAGTGTCATGCCGCGCAGAAGCGATGGCCGGAGGCGATCACCACGATCAAGCGGGCGCGCGAGCTGTGCGCCAAGACCTGTGGCTTCGACGAGTGGTTGATGTGGGAGCTGGGCCAGTACCTGGTCGAGTCGCGTCTGGATCGCGCCGGCGGCCTCGCGCTCGTCGATCAGGCCGCCGGCGCGGCGACCGAGCACGACGACAAGGAGCTCCTGGCCAAGATCGAGGCGTGGCGCAAGCAGCGCCGCTGAGGCCTCCGGCGCCGTTCAACCGCGGGGGCGGGCGATGCGGAAGAGCTTGAGCCGGTTGACCAGCGTGGTCCGCGAGACGCCGAGCATCTTCGCGGCCCGGGTCTGGTTGCCCGAGCACTTCTCGAGCGCGTCGATGAGCTCGCGGCGCTGGGTGCGCTGCTCGGCGGTGAGCTGGGCCAGGGCCGGATCATCGACGGGCGCCGACGCAGCGGCCACTGCGACTGTCGCCGGCGCGATCACGGCCGGCGCGCCCGCGATCGGCGCGGACGCCGCGGCCGGGCCGTCGACCCGTGGTGAGAAGGCGAGATGACGCGCGCCCAGGTCGCTGCCGCGGGAGATCAGCAGCGCTCGCTCGATCACCGCCTTCAGCTCGCGCACGTTGCCGGGCCAGTCGTAGGCCTCGAGGGCGGTCAGCACGTCGGGCGCCATCGGCGGCGGCGCCCGACCCAGCTTGCGCGCGGCCGCGTCGAGGAAGCGCACCGCCAGGGTCGCGATCCGGTCCTTGCGCTCGCACAGGGGCGGGATGACCAGGCTGATGCCGTCGAGCCGGAAGTAGAGATCGTGGCGGAAGCGCCGGGCCGCGACCTCCGACGGCAGGTCGCGGTTGGTGGCCGCGATGAACCGCACGTCGATCGTGACGGGCCGGATCGACCCGATACGCAGCACCTCCCTCGACTCGATGGCGCGCAGGAGCTTGGCCTGGATGGCGAGGGGCAGCTCGCCGATCTCGTCGAGGAACACGGTCCCGCCCTGGGCCGACTCGAGCAGGCCGAGCTTGCTGCCGGTCGCGCCGGTGAAGGCGCCCTTCTCGTGGCCGAAGAGCTCGCTCTCGATCAGCGGTTCGGCCAGGGCCGCGCAGTTGACGCGGGCCAGCTCGCCGGTCCGACCCGACAGCACGTGTACGGTCTCGGCCAGCACGTCCTTGCCCACCCCCGACTCGCCCTGGATGAGCACGCTGGTGGCGCTGCGGGCCACGTCGCGGACGAACGGCGGCACGCCGTCGGCGGTCGGATCGAGCACGCGGAGGCGATCGCGGCCCGAGCGGTGCGACGACGACGGCACCGCGTGATCGCGGCCGACCACGTTGAAGGAGAAGCCGCCGATGTGGAAGGTCTCGCCCGGCTCGAGCGCGAACGGCTCACCGCCGGTCAGCGTGCGGCGCGAGACCCGCACGCCGTTGGTCGAGCCCAGATCCTGGATCGTGACCGGCGGCCCCAGGCGCAGCACGGCGTGCCGGCGCGACAACGTCGGGTGATCGATCGCCAGATCGCACGCGGCCTCGCGGCCGATGACCGTCTCGGGGCTGACCAGCACGTGGGTGAGTAGCTGCCCGTGACCCGCCACGAGGACGAAGTCCCCGGGCGCGATCACCGGCCCGCCGGCATCCTGGGGGGCGGTGTCACCCACCCGACTAGCCTACACTGTGACCGAGAGATGACGTTCGACGCGTCGCGCCTGGATCGCGCCTTGCTCGCCCGCCTGCCCTTCGGCGACGACTGGATCGCGCTCGTCGAACCGGCCGACGATGCCGCCTGCGACCCGCACGACGCCGGCGCCCGGCTGGCGATGTACCGCCTCCTCGTCGAACGCGGCAATCCCCGCGGCGCGCTCGGCGATCACGACGAGCTGTCACCGTTCTGGGGCTACGCCTCGCAGCTGGCCTGGCAACGGCGCAGCCGCCGGCTGTCGCCGGCGGGCACCGCGGCGATCGACCCGGCGAGCTGGTGGGGCGCCTGCAACTACGCCTTGAGCGTGGTGCCGTACGTGGCGGCGGCCCAGCTCGGCGTCGTGCCCACGCTGCGGTTGCCGCCGCCGCCGGTGATGTACCGGCGCTCGCTCGCCGCCTGGCGCGAGGCCATCACCACCATGACGAAGCTGGCGCCCGGCGATGACCTCGACGGCCTCCGGCTGGCGGTGTGGAGCGCGCACCTCGAGAGCATCGAGACCGCGGTGCGCGCCTGCACCGCCGCCTTCCGGGCCCTGCCCGCCACCGAGCGCCGCTTCGCCCGCGGCTGGGTGCGCATGGTCGAGCTGTTCGGCTGCGCCGGCTGGCGCACCGACCTCGAGAAACTCGGCGAGCACGGCGGCGGCGATCTGCCCCCGCGCATCCTCGGTGACGACGATCCGCTCAGCGACTTCACCCGCCACGAGCGCTCCACCGTGCGCCGGGTGATCGCGCTGGCCGAGCGGCCGGGCTGGCGCTGGCAGCTCGAGACCGCCGTGTGGCGCCGCATCATGCGCACCCGGGACGCGCGCGCCGACGCCGAGGCCATCCTCGCCGGGTTGTTCGGCAGCGGCCGCGCTGCCTGGCCGGTACGCGCGCGCGCGCTCCGCCTCGCGCTGTGATCCCCGCTCACTCCTCGGGAGGCTTCCCTTCCCAGCCGTAGTCGGTGTCGTCCGGCTCGTCGCCGCGGGTCTCGTCGAGGCTGGTCGCCATCGCTTTCCCGCAGTTGATCGTGGCCGGCCCCATCACCTTGAGCTCCCCGGCCTCGACCTCGGTCGCGTGGGCGCGCAGCTCACCCAGCCGGACCCACAGGACCGCGCCGTCGTCGAAGCCGACGGCCAGCTCCTTACCGGTCGGATCGACCCCGATCGCCGACGAGCCGAAGCCGGTGACCTCGGCGGGCAGCGGCCACGACACCACCGCCTTGTTGACCGGGTTCCACAGGTAGATCGCCTCGCCCACCAGCGCCAGCTCGTCGCTGCCGGGGATGAAGGTCACGTCCTCGATGTTGTCGCCGACCAGCTCGAGCCCACCCAGCCCCTTCTCCTTCTCGGTGTCGTACAGCTGCACGGTGACGCCGTCGTAGCTCACCGCGCGCTCGCGCCCGCGCTCGAGCCACAGGTAGAGCGGATCGTCGCAGTCGAACGAGTGGAAGCCGAAGAGCTCGTTCTCGTCGGGTCGCGCGACGTAGAAGGCGTCATCGTCGTTCATGGCGATGCGGCCGGTGGCGACGTCGATGTCGGTGATGAAGTAGTCATCCTTGCGCCGGTACCACTGGGTGGACTCGCCGCTGCCGATCCGCATCATCACGCGATCGTCCATGTCGTAGCCGACCCGGTCCGCGCTGCGGTCCATCGCGCTCGAGTTGGCCGCCTCGTCGAACGCGAGGTCCTTGCCGGTGCGCAGGTCGAGACCGAAGACGCCGTCGAGGGTCGCGTACAGCACCGGCTGACCCGCCTCGACGTCGAAGTTCTCGACCACCGCCGGCGCGCCGGTCGCGGCGATGGTCTCGCCCCGCCACACCCGCACCCGCTCCGCGCCCGAGATCACGGCGCCGTCGAGGGCGGCGATCTGCTCGACGCTGGTCAGGTTGGCGTTGACGGCGGTGACCAGCGTCCCCGTCGTCGTATCGAGCAAGCCCGCGCGGTGTTGTCCGAAGATCGTGACGACGCGCGCGGTCCCCGGCACGGGGGAGATGCGACGGATCTGCGCCGGCACCTCGACGTCACGCGCGGTCTGCCCGGCCGCGGCCGGCAGGACGGTGAGCTTGCCCTTCGCGGCGCCGACGAACGCGCTGCCGTCGGCCAGCCACTGCGGATTGGTGAGCCGGGCCGTGTAGGTGGCGACGACCTTGCCGTCGGGTCCCTTCAGCGTCACCTTGCCGGCGTCGGTGCTCGCCGAGCGGCCGCCCGGCCCCGGCACGACCACCGGCCCATCGACCTTGGCCGCCGCGGCCTTGCCCGAGGCCAGATCGAGCGAGCTCGACGGGGGCTTGGTGTCGGCGCGATCGACCAACACGTGGCCGGCGTCGACGAAGCGCGGATTGCTGCACGCGTCGACGCCGCTGAAGACCTTGACCGGCGCCAGCGTGGCGGCGTCGCGCAGGGTCGGCCAGCGATCGGCGGCGCAGGTGAACACCCGGGTGCCGTCGGGCGAGACCGCGATGGCGAAGCGGCCCTTGGTCCCCGCCGCCACCGGTGGATCGGGCAGCGGCACCTCGGTGACCGCCAGGGTCTTTGGATCGACGCTCCACGCCGCCGCCGCCTTGCCGACCTGGCCGTAGACGATGAGCGTTCCTCCGGCCCGCACCATCTGGTTCACCGACCCCGACCCGAACGGAGAACCATGCGGCGTCACCGTGCCAGTGGCGAGATCCACCTCGACCAGCTTGCCGTAGCCGATCGCGATCGCCCGCCTGTCATCGAGCGCGACGAGATCGCCGACCGGATGATCGAAGCGCCACGCCGGCACCACCCCCGCGACCCACATCCACGGCCCCGGCTTCGCCGTCGCCGATCCGGTCTCGGACCCCGATCCCGTCCCCGATCCCGTCCCCGTCCCCGTCCCCGGTTCCGTCCCCCTCCCCGGTGCTGTGACCGGCCCCGCCTTGGGCCCGCATGCGCCGGCCGTGGCCGCCGCCGCGACGATCCACCACGTGACTCGGCTCCCGATCCCGTTGCTCGGCATCACGAGAGCGTACTCGACCGCCGCCACGCCCGTCAGTCGACCCAGAGCACGCGTGCGTACCATCGCGCGCCAGGCCGGCTGCCCGGCGAGCTGCCGGATCTCCTTCGCGTCGACCCGGATCGTGACGCGCAGTCGCTCGCTGCGGCGGGTGGACAGTGCGGGGACGTCCGCCGCGTTGACGAGCTCGAGCCGGGTGGCGGGATGGTGCGGACGTCACATAGGACGCCAGCTGCGGGACCCCGGGTTCGGCCATCGACCACCAACTGTCGATCGGATCCGGCGGGCCTGTGTTATGGACGGCAATGCTGCGCGTTGTCCTCGTCGTGTCGTGGATCACCATCGGCTTCCTCGCCGGATGTCGCGAGGAAGGGCCGGGGGACGACGACGGCGTCACGGTCGACGGCAGCGACGTCGTCGACGGCGGCGACCTCGACGGTGGGCTCCCCGACGGAGCGTCATGCGGCACGCCCACCCAGTGCGGCGTGCTGTGGGAGCAGCGGGCGGCCGATCGGCTGGCCGCCGTGGTTGGGACGCCGGCCGAGCTCGACGCCTTCGCCCGGGCCATGCCGAAGGGCGGAGATCTGCACAACCACCTGTCGGGCTCGGTGTACGCCGAGACCCTGCTGCGCTGGGGCATGAACGACGGCGCCTGCATCAACAGCACCAGCTTCGCCGCCGTGTCCTCGAACCAGTGCGCCACCGCTGGTAACCAGCCCATCCCCACCTCGGGCTCGTTCTTCGATCAGATCGTGCGGGCGTGGTCGATGCTCGACTTCGTCGCCGGCGCCCAGACCGGCCACGACCACTTCTTCGCGACCTTCGGCAAGTTCGGCCTCATCACCGGCACCCACCGCGACGACAGCATCGCCGACCTCGCCGCCCGCGCCGCCAGCGAGAACCAGGTCTACCTGGAGACCATGTTCAACCTGGGCAGCAACGTCGGCGGCCTGTCGGCGTCGTTGTGGTCGGGCACGCTCACCACGACCGATCTGCAGACCCTCTACGATCGCGTACTCGCCGACGCAACGTTCGCGACCGAGCTGTCTCAGGACATCGCCGTGGTCACCAACGCTGCCACCCGCTGGCGCACCACGCTCGCCTGCACCGGCGCCAGCCCACCAGACGCGTGCGGCGTGACCGTGCGTTTCGTCGCCCAGATCGCGCGCACCGGCAGCAACGACCAGATCTTCGGCCAGATGATCTCGGCGTTCGAGATGGCCAAGACCACGCCGGCGATCGTCGGCCTCAACCTGTCGTCGCCCGAGGACGACACCTCGTCGCTGCGCAACTACGACCTGCACATGGCGATGCTGGCCTTCCTGCGCACCCGCTACACCACCCCACAGACCAGCCCGCTCCACGTCACCCTCCACGCCGGCGAGCTGACCCCGGCGTACCTGCCGTCCACGTACGCCAACCACATCACCTTCCACATCCGCCGCGCCGTCGAGATCGCCCAGGCCGAGCGCATCGGCCACGGCCTGGCCATCCTGTCCGAGACCGACTCCGCGGGCCTCATGACGCTCATGCGTGACCGCAACGTCCTGGTCGAGATCTGCCTCAGCAGCAACGACCAGATCCTCGAGGTCCGCGGCGCTGCCCATCCGCTCGACGAGTACCTCGCCGCCGGCGTCCCGGTGGCGCTGGCCACCGACGATCAGGGCGTGTCGCGCTCGAGCATGGCCGGCGAGCTGGTGCGCGCGGCCCGCGATCATCAGCTCGACTACCGCCAGCTCAAGACCATGGCCCGCAACAGCCTCGAGCATGCCTTCGTCCCCGGCCCGAGCCTGTGGCAGACCTTCAGCGCCGTGCAGCCGATCGCCGCCTGCGCCGCCACCGACCCCATGGGCGTCGGCGATCCGCCCAGCGCCACCTGCCAGGCCTTCCTCGACACCAGCGAGCGCGCACGCCTGCAGTGGGAGCTCGAGCGCCGCTTCCGCGCCTTCGAGCGGTTGCAGTGAACCCGCTCAGTGCTGCTTGACCGCGGCCACGAACTCGGTCGACGGCACCATCTCACCCAGCTCGAACAGGAGCGGCGCGCCGGCCAGGCTGGCGCTGGGCGACGCGGTGCAGGCGCCGGTCTCGTCGCGGCGGAACACCGGCGTGGTCTGGGTGGCCATGATGCGGAAGTAGGTGCCGGGGCGGTCGGCGGCGACGGCGAACGGCGGCAACTCGGCGCCACATTTGGCCATCGGCGCCTGGCGGTAGACGTTGGCGAGCGGCACGGGGCGCGCGCAGGCCGCGTCCTCGAAGTAGGTGGCTTCGACGCCGGGGTCCTGCGGCAGGCAGCGGCGTACGCCCGGCTCGGCCGGCGATGATGCGAGCACGCACTCGCCGCCGGTGCGGGTGTCGTAGCGGCTGGGGTCGTCGATGGTGACGTCGCCGGCGACCAGCTCGATGGTCTCGAGGCGATGACCGGGCGAGGGCACGCGGCGGCGCTGGATCTGCGCCAGATCGATCGGCGCCGCCTCGAACCAGCGGTGGCCGACCGGTGCGGTCGTCGCCACGCACGCGCCGCCGAGCTGCTCGTAGCGCGGGGCGACCGCCAGCTCGATGCCGGTGATGAACCCGAGCGGCGAGCACACCGGGCCGGCGAACATGTAGGGCGCCACGTCGGGCCACGCCTCGTGCTGGCCAACCACGGGCTCGTGGCAGCCGGCGTCGGAGAAGCGGAGCGCGCCTTGCCGCGGCGGCAGGCAGGTGGCGACGCCGCTGGCCGTGGTGCGGACGATGCAGTCGAAGTCGTGGGCGCGGTCGCGCAGGCCGGTGGGCAGGTTCAACCCGTCGTCGCTCGCCAGCGCGCTCAGGCCAACACGGCCGCCGGCGTCGATCGCGCGCGACTCGACGCGGGCCAGCTCGGCCGGCGCGACCTCGACGGCCCGCTGGTAGAAACGCTGGCCGTCGCCGTCGAACGGTCCGGCGCACGCGCCCGCGGCGTCGCGGGTCCAGTACACCGCCAGCTCGATCGCGTCGACGTGGTGGAGCGCGGCGATCGCGCCGTCCACCATCGTCGGCGCGTAGGCCCAGGTGCCGCCATCGACGGCGCGCAACGCGCTCGCGTTGCACGCCGCGCTGGTGTGTACGGTGACGAGGTTGGGGAGCATCCGTCCGCCCGGCGTGCAGTAGCTCTGCCCGTCGGTCCAGCGCCGCGACACACACGCTTCACCGCGAACGGCGTCGAACACCTCGACGGTGTCGCGGGCGCGCGACCCGTCCTCGAACACGTTCCACATCAGCTCGAGACGTGCGCCGCTGGTGGGGGTCGGAGTCTCGTCGGCACAGCCCATGACGGCGACCAGGACGATGACCCCACGCTTCACTCGATCAACGATACCGATCGGCGACCCATCTGTAACGTCATTTCCGTATGTAAGAACACAGGAAATACGTAATGAGATGGACGCAACGGTACGACATCAGGGGATACAGCCGAGGCAGGCGCCATCGGAGAAGGCCAGCGCCAGCACGTCCAGCTGGCTCATCTGGACGCCGAGCAGCTCGACATCGTACAGCCACCAGTCGCTACGGTCCTCGACGAGATCGCTCGAGGCTGCGCCACCTTCCACGGTGTGGAACCAGCCGGCATTCATGGGACCGGTGTCGAGCTGCACCGCCGGTGGGAGCGTGTCGGCGGCGGCGGGAGCGACGAGGGTGAAGGCGATCAGGAGCGCGGTTCGAATCGGCATGCCCTGGACAGAGCCCGCACCGCGGTCGTGTGAGCACGAACCTCCGTGCGCCCCGGCTCAATCGACGATCACGTGGGTCACAGCGCCCTTCTCGTCGATCTGACACATCCACACCCCGATCTGGAGTCGGCCGCCGCAGACGCCGGTGACCCCGAGCGTCCCGTCCGCCGGCCCGGACGCGGCGCTGCGCGGATCCCGGGCCCGGGTCGGATCGTCGCAGAAGCACGCCACGTCGCAGTCGCCCTTCTTCTGGCACGCGGCGCCGATCTGCGGCCCGTGGCAGGAGAGGAAGGTCATGCCTGGAAACTTGGCCCGGTCGTCCCCGCCCCTGACCTCGCAGCAGGTTGTCCCATAGCGGCGCATGTCCGCCCCCTCGCATGGAAGTACCGGCGCGACGGGCGGCGCGACGGGCGGCGCGACGGCCGGCGCGGCGTCGGCCCCCGGCGGCTCGGACCCCGACGCCACGACGAGATCCGGCTGCGCCTTGGTGGTCGTCGGCGCCGCCGTCCCGCATCCCGCAGCTAGCGCCACCCCGATCGCGACCAGCGTGGCACGAGCCATGATCCCGATGATCGTCGCACGAATCTTGCCCCGCGCCAGGCGGGCCGGGACGATCCGCGCATGGACAAGCAGCACCTCGTCGCCCAGCTCCGCGAGCACTTGCTCGGCGTGGCGCGCGTGGCTCGGAGCGCCCGCGACGCCGCCGCCACCGAGGCCCGCGAGGGCGCGACACCCGCCGAGCGACGCGAGGACTCGCGCACCGCGATCGAACAAGGCAGCATGGCCCGCGCCCAGGACAAGCGGCTGCGCGAGGCCGAGGCCGCCGCCGAGGCGCTCGCGACCTTCGCGCCACCGCGCTGGGGAGAGCGCTCGCCGATCGCCGTCGGCGCCCTGGTCGAGGTCGAGGACGAGGACAGCGGCGAGGGACGGACCATCTTCCTTGCGCCGGTCGGCGCCGGCGTCACCCTCGAGGGCCCTGGCGGCGACGGCCTCTTCGCCGTGATCACGCCGTCCTCACCGCTCGGCCGCGCCCTCATCGGCCGCCGGGTCGGAGACTCGATCGACGTCACGATCGAGCGCGAGCTGCGCAGCTACGCCATCACCTGGGTCGCCTGAGTCAGTCGCCGACAGCTGAACCGGAACCAGTGTGCCGAGATCCTGGCACACGTGTCACAGCGTGACGATGATGGGCTGACGCGCGGCCGCGGATCGTGCCGGGCTCTTCCCGCCGGTGCTGCCGCTTTCCGCGCGCTGCCGCGGCGAGGGCGTGGGCCCAGCTCTTGCTCTTTCGCCGGCGCATGAAGCGCACCATCCCCCTGCTCTCCCTCGCCTCCCTCGCCGCGTTCGCCTCGCTCGGGCTCTCGCTCGTCGCGTGCTCGGATTCGCCGGACGTCGAGGCCACGATCACGCCGCTCGCATGTGGCCGGCTCACGTGTGATCTCGATCGCCCGCTCGGCGTGGGCTCCAAGCTGGCGTTCGAGCCGGCACCACTCGGCCTGGTCGCGTCGGTGCGCGTGTCGAACCCGGCGATCGCGACCGTCGCGCCCGGATTCCTCCAGGCCGCAGAGGGTTACACCGTCACCGCCGTCGCGGCCGGCCGCGTGACCGTCGAGCTCCTCGACGACGACGGCGAGATCATCGGCTCGCGCGAGCTCGAAGTCGCCGCCGCTGATCACCTGGAAGCGACGATCACGGTGATCGGCCCGACCGGCACCGCCCAGCTCGATCGCGTCACTGCCGAGCAGCCGCAGTCGGTCCCGGCCACCTCGACGGTCCGCATCTCGGTCGATCAGCGCCGCGGCGCCGATCCGCTGCTGGGATGGTCCGAGTACGAGGTCGAGCCCACGCTCACCAACGGCGCGCGCGTCGTGCGCTGGGACCGCGAGGGCAACGCCACCCTCGAGATCCGCGCCGGCGGCGACCAGGCGGTCCGCTTCCGTTCGACCTCGACGGCGCTCGACAGCCGCTTCGTGCTCGCCGCGCGCTGAGCCGGCGCCCGCGCGTCAGTGGGCGACGACCGTGTAGACGTCGCCGTTGATGTTGGCGCCGGCGCGGAAGTCGGTCCAGGCGGCGACCGCCGCCGGCTCGCTGGCGACGATCGAGCCCACGACCTGCGGCAGGAGCGCCGGGCCAGTGCCACCGTCGAGCTGGGCATGGGTGTACGTCCAGGTCGCGCCCGAATCGATCGAGCTGGCCACGAAGACGTGGGGCGGCATGTTGGGCTGCTGGTTCTGGTAGACCACGGCCAGCACGCCGCTGCCGGCGCTGGCGAGGCGCGGCAGGCTGGTCTGCCCGCTGATCACCCCGCCGTTGTTCGACGAGGCGCGGGTGGCGGCCGAGAACGTGGTGCCGCCGTTGGTCGACACGGTCGCGAAAACTTGCGTCCCCTGCCGGCGGTCCTCCCAGGCCACCGCGACCAGATCGTCGGCGGTACCAGCGGCGCGCGGATCGACGGCGAGGGTCGGGGTGAACGACGCCGACACCTCTGCGGCCGGATCGTCGAGGACCCGCTCGGTGCCCCAGTTCACGCCGGCGTTGGTGGAGAGCGCGAAGTCGGCGTCGGACCCGTCGGCGGCCAGGACCGAGACGTCCTGCCAGACCAGGTAGGCGGCCAGCTCGTTGACGCGCAGGACCGGGAAGTCGCTGTCGCGGTTGTCGGTGACGCCATCGCCGTCGACGCGGACATCGGCCGACGGTGCGGTGCCGGCCGCGGCGCTGGAGGCGGCGAAGATGTCGCGCGTGGCCCGGGTGCCGCGCTGCTCGCGCCACACCCAGATGGTCCGCCCGCTCGAGGCGATGCCGACCTGGGGCCTCCCGGCGAAGCGCGTGGCCGGGCTGCCGACGTTGATCCTGATCTCGGCCGCGAACGACGTGCCCCCGTTGGACGACGCCGCGCTCATCACGTCGCGGGCCAGGGTCGTGGTGTCGAGCTTCTCCCAGGTCACGACGACGGTGGTGCCGCGGATCGCGAGCGCGTGGTGGAAGGAATCGCCGGCGGCATCGAGGGCGCCGGTCGCGGCCGAGAAGCTCACGCCGCTGTCGGACGAGGCCTGGACCCGGATGTCGCGCACGCCGCCGGTCACCGTCTGGTACGCGACCACGACCCGATCACTCGAGCCGGGATCGACGACCAGCATGGGCTTGACCGCGTTGGCGTTGATCGCCGAGGTCAGGTTCTGGACGGCACCCCAGGTCACGCCTCCATCGGTCGATCGACGGAAGTAGACCTCGGTCTGGCCGACCACGGCGCACGGCGCCGTGGTCGAGGTGCACAGCTCGCTCCACACCGCGTAGACCCGGGTGCCGAGCGGGCTGCCGCCAGCGGCGAGCTCGATGTCGTAGCTGTGCTGAGTCGCCGTCGCGTCGAGCCGCTGCTCGGGATCGCGGACCAGGCAGCCCTCGGCGGCATCACCGCTGGCGTCGCAGTCGGTGTCGAGGTTGTCGCCGCACACGTCGGCGCGCGGCACGACCTCGCCCACGCAGTTGCCGAAGCCACCGAAGGCACAGGTGCGGGTGCCGGCGCGGCAGGTGCCGACCCCGGCGGTGGTCGCCGGCAGGCCGCTGTAACAGGACTGCGTGATCGGCCCGCCGCCGGCGGCGTTGTCGACGGTGCCGTCGCAGTTGTCGTCGAGGCTGTTGCAGACCTCGCCGCTGGGCGTGACCTCACCGGCGCAGGCACCGAACATGCCGGCCGCGCAGGTGGCGGTGCCGGCGCGGCAGACGCCGACGCCGTTGGTGGTGGCCGGCATCCCGGTGTAGCAGGCCTGGGTCACGCCGTTGTCGGGAGTGCCGTTGCAGTCCTGATCGAGGTTGTCGCAGATCTCCAGCTGCGGCTCGGTGGCCCCGGCACACACCAGGGAGCCCTGCGAGCAGGTGAGCATGCCATTGGCGACGCACACCCCGCGGGGCGGCGTCGTGAACGCGCACGAGGCGCCGGCGTCGACCGGGTTGTCGTCGGCGGCACCGTCACAGTCGTTGTCGATCCCGTCGCAGATCTCGATCCCACCGTTGGTCAGGGAACAGGCGTACTCGCAGCCGTCGAGCTGCTGGCCATCGACGTCGACGAACCCGGGCTGACAGCCGGTCGCCGGGTTGAAGCTGCACATGCCGCCGGAGCACGACGTGGTCACCACGTGCGGGAACTGACAGACCAGCCCGCAGCGGCCGCAGTTGTTGCGATCGGTCTGGAGCATGAAGGTCTCGTCGACGCTGCGGTCGCAGTCGTTGTCGACCACGTCGCAGGCCTCGACCCCGCCGTTGGTCGGGGTGCACGAGTACTCGCAGCCGTTCATCTGCATGCCGTCGGCGTCGAGGAAGCCGGGGTTGCAGTCGGCGGGCGGGGTGAAGCTGCACGTGCTGTTGCTGCATTGGGGCGTGGCCTGGAAGAACTCGCACACCCGGCCGCAGCTGCCGCAGTTGTTGACGTCGCCGGTGAGGTCGAGACCCTCGTCGACCGCGCCGTTGCAGTTGTTGTCGATGGTGTCGCAGGCCTCGACGCCGCCGTTACTCTGGAAGCACCGGTACTCGCAGCCGTCGGACTGGGCGTAGGGGCCGGTGATGTCGCCGTTGACGTCGGAGAAGCCTGGGAAGCAGCCGGTGATCATGCAGGCGCCGGCCGTGCACTGGGTCTGCGCGCCCGCCTTCTCGCAGCGGACGCCGCACGCGCCGCAGTTGAGCTCGTCGCTCTGCAGGTCGAAGCCGTTGTCGACGGTGCCGTCGCAGTCGTCGTCGATCAGGTTGCAGGTCTCGGGGCGAATCATGTTGGGGTCGCACCCGGTGCCGCCGGCGTCGACGGTGCCGTTGCCGCCCCCGTCGCCGCTCCCGGCGTCGCGACCGGGGGTCTCGCACGTGATGCAGAACTCGTTGAGGTTGCAGCCGCCCAGGAGGAGCGCGCTGGCGAGCGCCGCCGTCGCCAGCCCGCGGGTGCGCCGCCGCCGCAGGAGCAACAGGCCAGAGGCGAGGAGGCCGCCGAGCAGGGCCCCACCGCCGCCCGCGCCGCCACCGGCGTCGCAACCGCCGCCACCGCCGACCGTCACGTACTCGCCGCCGCGGGTCCAGATCCCGCACTGGCCGAGCTCGCAGCTCTGGCCTCCCGGGCAGGTCACGCCCTCACACGGATCGGGCACGCACTGCCCGGACAGCGGATCGCAGACCTCGGTCGGCGGACAGCGGACCGCCGAGCACATGTCGTCCTGGCAGGCGCCGGTATCGGGGTTGCAAACTTGCCCCGCCGGGCACGCGCGCGCACAGCCGGTCGGCGCGCACGCGCCGTCGCGGCAGACCGAGCCCTGCGGGCAGGTCAATCCCTCGCAGCTGGCGACGCAGGCGCCGCCGCGGCAGAACTGATCGCCCGGACAGGTCACGCCGTTGCACGGATTGGTGGTGCACACGCCGTCGACACAGAGCTCGGTCGCGAGGCACTTCGGCAGGTACTGGCAGGTGTCGGGCACGCACAGCCCGTCGGTGCCGCGGCACACCAGGCCGGCCGGGCACGTCATCATCGAGCAGGCCAGCACGCACGAGCCGTCCTCGCAGACCCGCAGGTTGCCCTGCCCGTCGACGGGGCAGTTGACGTTGGCGCACGGATCGGCAACGCAGAAGCCCATCTCGCAGACCTGGCCGCCCGGGCACGGGAACTCGCCAGCGGCGCACGGAGCGGCGCAGCCGCCGTTGTCGCAGATGCCGCCGTTGCAGAGATCGCCCTCGTCGATCGTCCCGTCACAGTCGTCGTCGATGCCGTTGCAGACCTCGGTGCCAGTGGTCGCCCCGCCCACGCACTCCATCGCCCCGTTGATGCACCGGGTCAAGCCGTCGGCGCAGGCGCCCATGCCGCCGCCGCACATCTGGCCCTCGCCGGGCACGTTGTCGTCGACGACGCCGTCGCAATCGTCGTCGAGACCGTTGCACATCTCGGCGGTCGGCCCGGTGCCGCCGGTGCAGGTCAACATCCCGGGCGCCACACACACGAACACGCCGGGCGTGCACTCGCCGATCGAGTTCCCGCACGGCTGCCCGGCATCGACCGGGTTGTCGTCGGTGACGTTGTTGCAGTTGTCGTCCCGGTTGTTGCAGGTCTCGGGCGACGGCCCGACCTCACCCGCGCACGACAGGCTGCCGCCGACGCAGATGGTCTGCCCGAACGAACACTCGCCGACGCTGGTCGTCCCGCACGGCTGAGCGACGTCGGTCGGGTTGTCGTCGGCCACGCCGTCGCAGTCGTCGTCGAGCCCGTTGCAGAGCTCGCCGGTGCCGTTGAAGCCGCCGGTGCAGACCAGCCCGCCGCCCTGGCACACGAACATGCCTGGCGTGCAGATGCCGAGCGAGCTGCCGCACGAGCCGCCGCCGCCCGGGTTGCCCTCGTCGGTCGCGGCGTCGCAGTCCTCGTTGAGGCCGTTGCAGATCTCCACGTTGGGCCCGGTGTTGTCGCTGCACACCAGCGCGCCGCCCTGGCACACGATCGCGCCCTCGGGGCAGAGGTCGGCGTCCGGGCCGTCACAGGCCGCGCCCGTGCCCGAGGGGTTGTCGTCGACGAGCTGGTTGCAGTTGTTGTCGGCGCCGTCGCAGACCTCGGGCGACGGCGCGGTCGTGGCGTGACACTCGATCGTGGCGGCGTTGCACACGGTGACGCCGCCCCGGCACTGTCCGAACTGGGGAGCGTTGTCACAGGTCATGGCGACGCCGTCGCAGGTGCACGGATCGTTGACGCCGGTCAATGTGGCATCGTCGGCGTCGATCATCCCGTCGCAGTCGTTGTCGAGCCCGTCGCAGATCTCGACCTGGGGCACGCACGGCGGCGTCAACCCGTCGACGCGGATCAGCATGTCCTCGAAGTCGTTGTCGCCGCCGCGGAAGAGATCCTCGAAGCCGAAGTAGAAGCGATCGGCGACGACCGGCGAGCTGTAGACCAGGTGGTGGACGAAGTCGCCGTCGTTGTTGAGGTCCTTCTGGGTGTAGTAGATGCGGCCGAACAGCGGCAGATCGGGGTTGGGGACGGGGTCGTCCTTGAAGTCGCCGCAATTCCGGCGCCCGGGGAGCCGGCTTCCCGGGTTGGCGGGGTCCTCGGGGGTGATCAGGTAGAAGCCGATGAAGCCGCCCTTGTATCGAAGCGCGGTCTGCTCGCTGGCGAAGTTGACCGAGATGCTGTTCCCCGGCTCGGCGTTGAGCACGTACATCGTCGGATCGCCGCTGTGCGTGGTCGAGTTGCCGGGGCCGAGGACCATCGCCGTGCCGCAGCCGAGGATCGGGTGCAGGTTGGCGGCGCGGCCAGCCGGCGTGAGCACGTCGTCGCCGATGTTGTAGTAGCCGAAGCTGTTCTCGAACCCGGCGCCCTCGCCAACGTCGAGGAAGACCACGGGCTGGGCCAGGTTGGGCTTGAAGATCTGCGGCACCTCGGCGGCATCGACGACCGCATCGATCACACCGACGCCCTCCTGCGCGTCGAGGAAGATCTGCAGGCGGTTCGAGACCGGCAAGATCGTCCCGTCGACCTGGGTGATCGTCGCGCTCGCCTGCCCCGCCACCGCGATCACCGCAAACAGGAGTGCGCCACGGGCGCGCTGGCCCATCTTCCTCATCGGGGACAGTCTATCCCGCCCGGCAAGCCTCCAGACAGGATCCCGAACCCGATGCCCCTCCGTTAACCGAGGAATTCCGGGCTTGACGGGGTCTGGGTCACATCGACCGGCGACCAGCATCTGCCTGCTGATGCGATCCTCCTTGCTCCTCCTCACCCTGGCCGCCGCCGCCTGCAGCGGCGATCCCGACGTATTCGCCGACGCCGGCGCCGACGCGCCGGGCACCGACGCGCCGGGCACCGACGCACCGAGCACCGACGCGCCCGTCGATGTGGACGGCCCTGGTGCGCGTGGACCGGTCACCGTGCACGTGCTGACCCGGGCCGGCGATGGGCTGCCGGATCTGGTGGCGACGGTGTACGTCGCGGACCCTGATGGCACCGTGGTGTCGCAGGCCATGCCCGACGCCACCGGCGTGGTGAACGCGACGGTGGCCGAGGGCGGGAGCGTCACCGTGAGGCACGGCGGCGGCAACCAGCCGGTGCTCACCACCGTGTTCGCCGTCGGGATCGGTGACGAGCTGTGGTTCGGGCGAAACGGATCGAATCCGGTGACGACGATGACGGTGGCGTTGCCGGCGGCGGCCGGATCCACCCGCTATAACGTGCGCGGGCCGTGCGTCTTTGGCGAGGGCAACACGCCCACGCTGACGGTGCAACTGGTGCCGGGCTGCGCCGCGACCGTGAACCTCCTGGCCATGGCGTCGGGCGGCACCGCGCCGGTGCGCCACATCGTCGTGCCGACGGTGACGCCGACCGCGGGCACGACCCTGACCGTACCCGGACCGTGGGCCGCGCCCCCCTCGATGGCGTGGAGCGCCTCCGGCATCCCGGTCGGCGCGACCTCCATCAGCGCCTCGATCACGGTCCTCGAGGACGCGCGGATCACGCTCGGGTTCGTCGCCGCGCAGACGCCCGGCGAGCCGCTCGGTCTCACCACCGCCCTGCCGGCCTACGGCGACAGCGCGCTGCTCAATGTCGCCTACCGATCGAACGTCTACTATCTCGACGTCCGCCACGTCAGCCCCGTCCCGACCTCCGCTTCCGTGATGGTGGCGCCGCGGGTACCGGCCATCACCTCGGTTTCCGTGGGACCGACCGCCCTCTGGACGCTGGCGGGCGCCGGCACGCCCGACCTCATCGCGATCGACGCCGACGAGCTGGGCGAGAAGGGTGAGCCGCTGGGCAGCTGGCGCTTCCTGGCGCCGCCGGCTCCTGGTTCGGTCCGCGTCCCCGCGATCGCCGGCGCGCCGACGCCGACCGACGCCCGCGCCCGGGTCTTCGACACCGATGTGGTACCCGACTACGCTGCGCTGCGCGAACGCGTCGGCCTCGGCGAATGGGCCGGGACCATCCCGCCGGCGGCGCCGCTGTTCGCGCAGCAGAGCTCGATGTACTAGTCAGGTTTCGTTTGATCGTCCAGGACCCGCTACCGCTCTGCTGGGTCCACTGCCCGGTCATCGACTTGCCGTCGTCGGCGAGCACGAGCTCGACGCGACCGTTCTGCTTGTTCCAGTGCTGGAAGTACGTGAAGGTGACGCGGCGGGCGCGGTAGTCGAACGTCCCGGTCTTGATCGCGCCGTTACCGGCCCAGTATGGCCTTCTCGACGTCGTCACCGTCGTTCATGAACGGCACCATGCCGATGCCGACCTTCTCGTCGGCCTGCTTCTGCGCTTCGGCCGGAGCCGGCGCGAGCACGGCGAGCACGGCGATCGACCACACCACAAGCGACCAGCGACCGAGCAGCATGGTTCCCTCCGTCATCGTCGACAGGCGCGGCGCAGCGTCGCTACTTCGCGTCGCAACGCTTCGTGCACTCGGACTGCGCCTCGTAGGTCGCGATCGCGCAATCGAGGCGCGCCACCTTCGCAGAATCGGTGATCTTCGGGTCGTCCGACGACCCGCAGGCCGCGAGCGCCTGCTCGTGCTGCTTGTCGCAGGCGTCCCTGCAGGCCTTGGGGTCCTTGGAGCACGCCGCTACCGCGAGAAGGATCGCCAGGATGGTGAACCGCATGTCGATCAGTGTGCCCTATATCCAGTGTGCCCCATATCCGTCGGCCCAGGTCCCGCGTGCGCGCCGCGGTCAGGGCGCGGTTTCGAGCGCGTCGGGCACGACGTCGGGAATGACCACCCATTCGACGACATGGTCGCCCTTGCACATCGCCACCCCGATCTTGCCCGGGGCCGCGGCCCCGCCCGTGGCCTCCAGGTATGCGCGCATGCGCAGGCACAGCTCGATCGGCCCACCGTCGAGCCGCTCGAGGCGGATCCAGCGACCGCGCCGACCCGCGGGCGCATCTGCCGAGACCACGCCCAGCCACCGCGCCACCGGCAGCGCGCGCAGCCGGTACAGCCGCACCGCGGCGATCAAGAACGGTACCGCCCACAGGGCGTACCCCGCGCTCATCGCCAGGATCAGGAGGGCGTTCACCTCGCCGGTCGCCAGCAACAGGAACGGGGCCAGGACCACCATCGGCATCAGCAGGTAGAACAACCCGAGGACCAGCGCCGGCACCGTGTAGTCGGCCGGCTCCCGCCCCATCGCCTCGACACACGCCGGGTGTGCCTTCGCTCGCTCCAGCCGCGCTCGCTCGTCGTCGGTCATGACCACCTCCTGCTCCAGCTTACCGCGACTCCCGGCGCCACGCTCAGCGCGGTGTCCTGGTCATCCCGGCGTGACGGCCGAGATGCATGGCGTCCGGAGACATCGACCCATGAGGGCGGAGCCGGCCATCGGGCAGCGCCTCGGCGATGAGGTCGCTTCGGTCATGACTTCGAGCACGCTGCGACGATGGGGCCGGGGCGAGCCCAAGGCCAAGAGCGCGGCGTCGGCCCCCAAGCGCAGCTGATCACTGGGCGAGGCGCACGACACCGCTGGTGACCCGGTAGTTCTCCCCGGTCCCCGACGACAGATCACACGCCGTTGCGCCGCAAGGTGGACTCCCGAGCACGTACTGTCCGGACGGGTTCGCCCCCTGGACGCCGGCCGCGAAGGTGTTGCCGACCGCGGACACGATCACACCGGCGCTGGGCTTGACGCTGAGACCAGTGGTGACCCCGCCCGTGGTGTTGCCTGTGATCGTGTTGCCGCCCGGGCTAGCCGCGGTGCCCAGGTCGAACGCCGATCCCGCCGTGCCGGCGACGGTGATGCCGCCGCTGTCGACGTTGCCGTTGGCGACCGTGCTGCGGTTGTCGGTGATGGAGACCCCCCGCAGGCGCAGCGCGTACGCACGTGCGGCGCCCAGCCAGATGCCGCCGTGGAACGACGCGACGCCCGTGATCGTGTACCAGGCGTTGCCCGTGACCGCGCCGCCGGTCATCGCGAGGTCGAGCGCGCCGTCGGCGCGGACGCCGCCGAAGAGGTTGTCGCGGATCTGCAGCCCGGTGCCGTCGATGGTCGCGGTCGACGCACCGTCCACGTAGACGCCGAGCGAGCTCTGGCTGAGGGTGGTGTTGGTGAGCACGAGCGCGGCGCGCGGCTGGTTGGTGCCCTGGAGGTCGGCCACCCGGATCGGCGCCGACGAGCCGAGGTAGGCGAAGCCTCGCACGGTCGAGTCGGTCAGCGTGACGCTCGCGACGTCGCCGCTCCCGTTGAAGACGAGGATCCCCCACGCCGTGCTGGTGACGGAGGCCGCCTCGAGCGTGCAGCCCGACATGGTGAGGCGGGCGCGCCCGCGCAGGGTGATCCCCCGCGTGTTGACCCGCATGGTCACGCCGGTCAGCGTGACGCGGGCGTCGTCGAAGACGTCGATGGCACCGCCCCCGCCGGCCGACTGACCGGTGCCGCCGACGCCGGGGCCGGCGAAGGTGCCGCCCTCGACGACGAGCTGGGCCGTCCCGCTGACGGCGATCAGCGATCCGGCGCCGAAGGTCCCGCCGGTGGCGCCGGCCGCGTAGTTGGCGACAGTCCCGGGCCGCAACGTCACGACCGCGGATCCCGACGCGGTGATCGCCTGCGCCGAAGAAGTGAACGCGCCCACCAGCCGGATCCCCTCGAGCACCGACGTCCCGCCCACCGCTCGCAGCGCACCTCCCTCGATCGACAGGTCGATGACCGTGGCGTCGGTGAGATCGAGGGAGATGCGCAGCATCGCCAGGCCCGGGTTGCGCGCACGGATCACGTCGCCCGCGACCGGCACGGCCGAGGCGCCCTGGCTCGTGGAGGTGTACGCGCCGTCGAGCAACCACACGGTCTCGCCGGCGACCGCCAGCGTCGCCCCGCGCGCGATCGTCCGGCACGGCGCGGCCTCGACCGTGCAGTCGTTCCCGGCGTCGGTGCCGCTCGGGCTGACGAAGCGATCGAACGTGACCGCGGCGTCGAGGGACGCGTCGAGGTTGGCGCTGGCGTCGTCCCCGGCGTCGAGCGCGGCGCTGGCGTCGACATCCATGGCGGCGTCGGCGGCGCCGGCGTCGACATCCATGGCGGCGTCGGCGGCGCCGGCATCGCCCACCGCCGCCGCGTCGGCGAACGTCGACGGCGCGTCCTCACACCCGACCCCCGCGACCATCCCGAGGATCATCAACCGGTACGTGAGGCTGGCCAACCCACGACCGTCAGGAGTCGCCATGGTCATGTGATGTAGAGGCCCCCGCTCGCCGGATGTGAGCCGCCCGGGGCCCGCGCGTCAGGCCGAGATCCCGGCGTCGGTCGAGCCGTCGACCCGCTGCCCACGCTGCTCCACGTCCATACCGGCGCCGGTGTCGGTCACCGACAGCACGACGTGGTCGCTCGCGACCGCGTCGCCGTCGCCGCCGCGGCGCCGGTGCGCGCCGATCGTCAGCACGCCGTGCTCGTCCATCGCGTCGGCGGCGTCGATGCACAGGTTGACGAGGGCGTGGCTGAGCTGGGCCGGATCGCCCTCGATCGCGGCCAGCTCGTCGCCGAACGAGGTCTCGACCTTGATGCCCTCGGGCAGGGTCCGCGACACGAGGGACACCACCGACGTGATCAGCGACTCCGGGCGCACCTGCTCCCCTGCGGTAGGCATCGCGGCGCGCGAACCGAGCAGATCACGGGTGAGCTCGGCCGCGCGGCGGGCCGACAGCAGGATGCTGTCGGCATCGGCGACCGTGGTCGCCCCGCCACCGTCCTCGACCATGCACTCCGCGCCGCCCGCGCCATCAGGATCGCGGCCGCGCCATGACCGGGAAGTCGGCGAGGGCCAACGTCAGCCAGTGCCAGGGTCAACTCACGGTCGTGCTCGGGAACCTGACCCTCGACGGCAAGAAGGCGCAGTAGCCTCAACAGCGGGCTTCCGCGCCTCCGGCCTCAGTCGTTGTGTTTCCGGTGCTTCTTGTGCTTCTTGTGCTTCTGCGGCTTGTGCTTCTGCGCCGGATGCGCGCCGTGGTGACGATGCGCCGGAACCGTACGCACGACACACGCCGCGAGGCCGACGGCCGCGATGAGGAAGATGACGAGGAGCGCTCGCCTGCCGATCGTCATGGCTTCACGGTAACGCGACCGCCCCCCGTGGGCGCAAGGCCTACACTCGCCTGACGTAAGATGGGCACGATGAACCTGCGCGCGCGGATCGCAGCGCCGGTCGCCATCGGCACGGCGACCGTGAGCGGGCTCGGGCTCGCGATCGAGCTCGTTCACCTCGGCTCGCACGCTGATGCCGTCGAACGGCTCGTCGCCTTCTTCTCGCTCAGCTACGAGCAGAACCTTCCGACCTGGTACGCGTCGTCGCTGCTGCTCTCATGCGCGGGGTTGCTCGTCGCGATCGGCAATGACGCCCGGGAACGCGATCGCAGGTTTGCGCTGGCGTGGCTGGTGCTCGGCGCCGGCTTCGCCGCGATGTCGCTCGACGAGGCGAGCGAGCTGCACGAGGATCTGTACGGCATCGTTGACGGCGGCGACCTGATCTACTTCGACTGGGTGATCCCTGCTGGCCTCGCGGTGGTCGCGATCGCAGCCGCGTTCGTACCGTTCCTGCGCGCCCTGCCGGCGCCCCGGCGCCGCGACGTGCTCGTGGCGGGCGCGCTGTACCTCGGCGGCGCCCTCTTCATGGAGCTGCCGCTTGGATGGTGGACCGCGGGCTACGGCGCCGACAGCGCCGGTTACGCGCTGATCGACTGGATCGAGGAGACCCTCGAGCTCGTCGGCGCCAGCTGGTTCCTGCTCGTGCTCGCGGCGCGCTGGGACGAACGCGAAGAAGCCGCTCCGTGACGCCGCGGTCACCGTTCCTGGTCTCGCCCGCGTACGACTGGGCGTTCTTCCTGCTGGCGCCGATGTACGCCCTCGTGATCGGGATCCTGATCGCGGGCACCCGCTTCACCGATCACGAGATCTTCGTGCTCGGCCAGGGCACGACGATGGCGGCGATCGCGATCGGAAGCCTCGTCCATGCCCACCTGGTGGCGGTGGTGTTCCGCAGCCACGTGAACGCGACGATCTTCACCCGCTACAAGCTTCGCTTCGTGCTGGTCCCGATCCTCCTGTGGCTCGCCATCGTCGGCTCCACGTGGGTCGCGATCACCGCCACCGTCGTCGCCACCTTCTGGGACGTCTGGCACTCGGGCGCGCAGACCTTCGGGTTCGCGCGCATCTACGACCGCAACGCCGGCAACACCACGGACGCCGGGCGCCGCCTCGACTACTGGCTCAGTCAACTCCTCTACGCCGGGCCGATCCTCGCCGGCGCGACCTTTGTCGATCACATCGACGCGTTCGAGAACTACAAGGACGTCGGATCCGCGTTCTTCACCAGCATCCCCGCCGACGCAACCGGACACCAGCGCTATCTCACCTGGGGCATCCTCGCGGCCGGAACGATCTTCCTCGTCGCGTACGTGGTCGCCCAGGTGGGTTACCACCGCCGTGGCCATCGCGTCGCGCCGCTCAAGGTGTTCCTGCTCACGACGACGGGGCTGTGCTCGATCTACACCTGGGGCTTCAACACGTGGGGAGAGGCGTTCTTCATCATGAACTTCTTCCACGCGGTGCAGTACCTCGCCCTGGTGTGGGCGATGGAGAAGAAGACCCTCGCCAGGCGCTTGGGCGACGGGCGCGACGGCCTACGCGCTGCCGCGTTCGTCTTCTTCGGTGCGGTCGGGCTCTACGGCCTCGGCGCCGAGCTGCTCGACCCGGACATCAACACGCTCTGGGCGCTGACCATCGTCGTCTCGCTGATGCACTTCTGGTGGGACGGGTTCATCTGGTCGGTCCGACGCAACGAGGTCTGAGGTTCCGATCGCCTGGCCGGGGTTGAAGTCCATCAGCGTGAAGGCCGCCATCGATCGCCGCCTGCTCGACACCCTCGCCCGCCCCGGTCGCGAGGTCGTGTTCCACGACCCGTCCGACGGTGACCGCGGCGCGTGATATCCTGCTCCGATGCGGGGGTGGGTCCTGCTCGCGGGTATCGCGTGGAGCGGCGTCGCCCACGCCGAGGCGACCGAACCGGCGCGACTCGCAACGTCCCCGATCGCGCTCGGGCATGGCTCGACGTTGCGGCTCGCGGATGGCCAACGCTGGTCGTATTCACGACGGAAGCGGGACGGACTGCCGCCACTTCGACTGCCGCACCGACCCGCGGGTCTGGCTCGACTTCGAGCAGAAGCTTCCCGCGCCCATGCCCGAGCGCGTGATCCCGCTCGAGCGCCTGCGCCGCCGGCGCGATCCGGTCGAGCCCTGAACCCGCACGGCGCCCCTACTTGGCCGTGGCTGCGTCGCAGCGCGGGTCGTAGCTAACGTCGGCGCGCGCGACGTAGAACACCGCCGGCGCGCCGCCGGCGTAGATGGTGACCTCGTTGTTGAGCCGGTCGCCGCGGCCGCAGGTCGACATCTTCTGCCAGCCGACGATCGGCCTGGACAGGACGGCGGGCCCGCCAGCCTCGCCGCCGTTGCCGAGCTGCAGGCCGACCCGGCCTGCGAGCACGTTGACGTAGATGGTGATGCGGTTGACGTCGGTCGGGGTGTCCTGCCCGATCAGGTTGCCGGCGGGGTCGCTCAACACCTGGACCAGGCCGCCGGGACCGCCGGCGGAGAACAGGTTGGCGGTGATGCCGTCGACGCTGGTCGCGATCCACGACACGTGCTCGGTGCCCGGAGTGTTGGCCCAGGTGGTCCATCCGGCCGACGCCGAGTACCAGCCCATCGCCGTCGAGAAGGGGCCGGTGATGACCGCGTCGCCGGGGGCCGTGCCAGCGGTTGGGATGGTGAAGTCGGGGTTGTGGACGTGCGCGGACACCACGGGGGAGGCGTCGGCGGCCGAGGCGAACGCGAGGAGGGTGGCGGCGAGGCAGAAGGCGTTGACGGTGCGCATGTGATTCTTCCTGGTTGGGGGTTGTGCCAGGAAGGCGTTACTCGGCCGGTAACGCCGTTGCGCGATCACCTCGCGGGCGGCGCGAGCTCGACCGGCTGGTAACTGCAGAAGGTGCCGGTGCGGAGCGAGACCTCGAGGTGCCGGCCGAGCGGCGGGCAGGCCTCGGCGATCCGCTTCATCGCGCCGCGGATGCGTAGGGTCACGTTGACCCGGGCGCGTTCCGCAGACGACGCGGCGGGTCGGTCCCGACCGCCGAGGCCGACCGCGCGCGACAGCTCGGCGGTCAGCGCCTCGATCTCGTCGCGGGCGCGGGCGGCGCGGCCGTGGTCGTTGTGGTCGGTGGCCTCGTCGAGCACCTCGCGCAGATCGAGGAGCCGCTGCTTGTAGGCGGCCTTGGCGCCGGCGTCGAGCAGCGGTCCGGCGTCACCGGCGGCGCCGGAACGATCCGGCGGCGCGTCGGCTGACGCTTTCCCGCCGCGGGCCAGGGCGATCAGGTCGAGGACGTGAACCTCGACGGCGGGCCGTTCGACCAGATAGGCGAGGTAGCGCAAGCCGTCGACGTCCTTGAGCCGCGCGGTGGTGTCGCCGAAGCGGATCGCGAACACCTCGCCCTCGAGCTGAAACCTCGGTGCCGTGGCCGGGTTCGTCCGCGGCAGCTGCGACGGCAGGTGGGCGGGGGCGATCGCCGCACCGGCCGCGGCGGCCAGCGCCGACCGCAGGCAGCGATCGAGATCGACCGGCCAGGCGCCGATCAGGAGCCGCGCCGCCGACGGCAGGAACCGCACCCTCTCCTGGCCGAGCCGCCGCAGGGCCGCCGCGCACGCCAGGCCGGCGTCCTCGACGTCGTCGAAGGTCGGCGACAGCGGCAGGGTGCGCGCGGCCGGGGCGTCGCCCAGCCCGGCGAGCGCCTCGCGAGAGAGGAAGAAGGTCTGGCCGACCTCGATCACGTCGCCGTCGGCGAGCGTGGCGCGCTGCGCCGGCAGACCGTTGATCATCGTGCCGTTCTTCGATCCGGCGTCGCGCAGCACCCAGCGCTGCAGCGCGCGCTCGATCACGACGTGGGCCGACGACGTCCAGCTATCGGCGAGGCGCAGCTCGAGACGGCGGACGCGGCCGTCGGCGACCACCTCGGCGGCGTCGGGGCCGCGGCCGATGGTGACCTGGTGGACGGCGCCCAGCGGATGACGCACCGCCGGCGCCGTCGGCCGGTCGCCGATGAAGACCCGGGCCAGGCACGGCTGGCTGCCCGCGGGACGTGCCGGTCCGTCCTCGGCCGTGCGGGTGACCGCCGGCAACGACCTCTCTGGCATCGGCGCGATGCTACCGCGCCGACGCGCACGCGGCGACCGGCGCGGCGACCGGCGCCCATCAGCGGCGACCGGTAACGCCGTTGCCTCGGGCGTTACGCCCCCCGAACGAACGCGACGGCACCCCGCCTTCGCCACCGCCCCTGCCAGGAGAACTTCGATGAACTCGTCCGCCCTCCGTCCTCGCCCGCTGCGCCGAACCTTCGCATCCGCCGCCCTCGTCACCGGTCTGGTCGGCGCCGCCGCCGGCACCGCCTCCGCCCAGTTCGATCCCGCCGCCGAGGCGATCAACGGGGCCTACCGACGCATGCGCCTGACCGGGCTTCACCTCGACTGCGGCAGCAACGGCGACTGCGCCCAGGTGTTCGGCGCCGCCACCGCCGCCCGTTTCCCCGCCGTGCCCGGCACCGGCGACACCGTGCGATCGATCATCCCGCGGCCGTCGGCGCGCGGCACCGGCACCATCGATCATCTCGATCTCGAAGTGGTCGACTCGGAGATGGCGTTCCAGCTGGCCGACATCGGCATCGGCTACAACATCGGCTTCACGCTCCGGGCGTCACGGGTCGGTGACGGCCTGGTGCGCTTCGAGGGCTTCACGCCCCAGCCCGACTACTGCGTCATCATCGGGATCCCCGATCCGGTCGGCGTCAAGGTCCTTCGTTTCGAGGGCGCGGGCGCCAACGTCTGCGCCACGGTCTCGCAGGACGGTGCGCCCGACGACGACGACGATGGCCTGCGCCACTACAAGTCGTTCGCCATGACCAGCGACGCCCGCTGCGCGCCGACGGATCCGACCCTGCGCGCGAAGTCGCCGCGCCACCGCATGGGCCAGAACTTCTTCGCGGTCGACTACCGGCTGAACAACCCCTCGATGGCCGATCACGCCGACTTCCTGGTCAAGCTCGGCGAGGCGATCGAGGCCGTCCGCGCCGAGAACCAGCAGCGAACCGAGGTGTGCGCGACCTTCACCGCCGAGGAGCGTGCGACCGAGGCCGCTTGCCGGCTTCGCCCGCTGCCCACCTGGGACACCTTCGCGTTCGAGCTGCGCCCGACCCAGTGCGCGGCCTACGCCGGGCTCGGCGATGCCCGCCAGCTCGAGGGCAACTTCGACGCCTTCTCCGGAACCATGGCGCGCCTCCCGGCCAGCGCCAAGGCCAGCTTCCCGGGCGCGCGGACGACCGTCGAGCTCGACGCCACGCACATCTGCCGTTACGTCGACGGCAGCGCGGTGCCCTCGCGGACCATCACCGGGCGCGTGACCATCAACCAGCCGCTCGGCGTGGCCCGGACCGCCGACGAGGCGTACGAGCTGGGACAGCTCAGCCGCGGCATCGACTACACCCTGGCCGCCCGCTACGAGCGCGACCCCGTCAGCGGCGTGACGTTCACGCCGGCCCGCAACCGTGTCGAGCTGCGCCAGGGGACGTCGATCCGGTTGCCCTTCAGCATGCGCCTCGATGCGATCGGCGGAGCCCCAGGCTTCACCGGCACGCTGTCGGTGGACGCGCGGGGGCCGCTGGTGGCCGACGCGCGGCCGTCGATGCTCGGCGTGATCGGCACGGTGAAGAACAACCTCTGCCTCGAGCTGGATCCGGTGATGACCGACCTGTGGCAGGACCCCGGCTTCTTCCTGCCGTTGAGCATGCCCGACCCCGCGCCCGACGCCTTCCTCGAGCTGGCGCGCGATCTGACCGTCGAGCTGCGCTGGCTCGAGAAGAACCTGATCCCGTAGCACCGACGATCACGAACAGCCGAGGTCACGAACAGCCGAGGTCGCGCGCCCGGCGGCGTGCTTCCTCGGCGGTCGTGCTTTTCGGAGTGGCCTCGCCCCAGCGGACGAGGACGGCGCCGTAGGCGGCGCAGGCCCCGGCTAGGTCGCCCTTGCGCTCGAGCGCCTGGCCGAGCAGGAGCCGGGCGGTGACCGGCCGGGTGCTGAACGGGAGCTCGCAGGCGGCAGCAGCGCGCTCGAGCCACGCGACGGCCTCGTCGAGACGGCCGGCGAGGAGGAAGGTCCGGCCGACCAGATCCTGCAGCGGGTCGTAGTAGTAGAAGCGCGGAAGGCCGCCGAAGGCGGGCAGCGCGGCCAGCGCCTCGCGGGCATCGTCGGCATCGTCGACGGTGGTGGCGTAAGCGTCGAGCCAGAGGTACGGCAGGTAGCCCGGGCCGAGCCGCGGCCGCCACTCGGCCACGAAGCGGTCGCGCTCGGCCCGCAGCTCGGCCTTGGTGATCAGGCCGGCGCGCAGCGCGGCGCGTAGCGCGAAGCCCGGCGTCTCGATCCGCATGCGGATGTCGTCCTCGGTCCCAGCCGACAGCAGCGCACCGCGGCGCTCGCGGAAGTCGCGGGCCGCCGCGCCGGCCTCGGCGACGCGGCCCAGCTCCCACAGCAGGTGGATCCGCGACTCGGTCAGCTCGGCGTGGGTCATCAGCTCGCGCGAGCCGGCGGCGGCACGCTCGCGCTCGGCGAGCGCG
>SXGS01545103.1_pt1 | contig 31740 bp, 26 predicted proteins | sample 3174681 | NCBI WGS metagenome assembly SXGS01 (sample SAMN11356861, study PRJNA531348) | freshwater metagenome | isolation source: freshwater sample F1-80 | place: China: Fuxian Lake, Yuxi | collected 2017-12-25 | reverse complement strand
GCGTGCGGCTCCTCGCACCCGAGATGGCCGCCCTGGAAACGCAGATCGAGCGTCTCCCGGCACTGGGGAAGTGGTTCGTGACCATCCCGGGAGTGGTCCCCGCCTGACGGGAGGATTAATTCTGCGCGGTTCCCTAAGTGTCAAGCACACGGGTTTTCGTAGAATACAGTTCGGAATAGCTATGAGCGGCCACCAGTACCGCCATACCCCGATCGTCGAAGCGATCTGCGACTTTCAGTTCACGGACGATGCACGGGATCGCTGGGACCCCACATTTCCGGGGCATCTCCTCAGCGGTTGAAGGGGATGTACGATGGGCGTCCGTGCGATCGCCCGCGCAATGGAAGCACAGCTCGACATGAGGCAGGACTCCAGCGCACTGTTGCTTCAGGTCCGAACGGGGTCAGGCGAATCGAGCTGCCCACGAGCGATGGCAAGGCGCTCCTCACGGTCGCACCGGGCGTCCTGGGGATCCACTTGCTGGCGCCCTATCCGGGCTGGGATCATTTCCAGCCTCGCATCGAACAGGCTCTGGAGCAGTATCGCAGCGTCGCCGGCCCCGATGGAATTGTGCGTGCCGGCATCCGATACGTCAATCACATCCACCTTCCGGCAGGCACGGTCCGCCTGCATGACTATTTCGCGACGCCCCCCGCAATCCCTGATCGGATCAATCTGGTGATGAGACAGGTTTTCGAGCGCCTTGTCGTGGAGTTAACCGACAAAGGAAATGCAGCATCGATCACTTTTGCCTCACTTACGCACATCGGCGATCAGCAGTCGTTCGTACTGGATCTGGACGTGTTCCACGAGGGAAGGGACGCAGCGCTCCCATTGACACGGGCGATCGAACTCGTCAACAACCTTCATCAGGACGAAGGGGAGCTCTTTGAGGCGCTGATTACGGACAAGGCCAGGGAGCCATTCAATGGGACATAGCACGTTCGTCGGTTTCGGGAATCGGAGACAGTGTGAAGCGACCGTCCGCAGTGTGAGCGGGGAGCAGTATCTGCGATTGACTCTCCCTAGTGGGGAGGGCGCTCCGGTCCCTCCGGACCGTCTTGCAGATGTGCTTTGGGAGAGCATCCAGAATGCAGTCCCCGTGGGACATGGGGAGCGGCAGGAGTTTCTGCGCTCGCTGTTCGCGCGGCTCACACAGCGGTCAGAAGTAGATCTCGTCCCTGGGGTGGCGGCGCCGATCTGGGACGCCGATTGGGACCTGGGCGAGCGCCCGGGTGAGGATGCGACCCGGGCGTACCTGGCGATGGTTCGGCAGTACCCGGCGCCGTCCGCAGTCAAACTGGATGCGGACGATGAGGGATCGATACCGTAACTTTGGGGCCTCAGTGTTTCAGCACCCAACTAATCCAGACGAACTACGCCAGGGCGACATCATCCAGGGCTTCTTGGCGCCTCTCGTATCTGCCGGGACGCTTCGTCTCCTAACGACCGTGCCTTTGGGCGCCTTCCAGTCGGTCGAAGGCGTCCACGTCACGTCCGAGTTCCGCCGGGGTCGGTCGTGCGTGCAGGGGAGCGTCGCCGTGGCCTGCGGCTTTTGCATGGTGGTGTCGCAGTGCTGTGATCTCGCGCTGCGGAATGGGAGATTCACCAATCCTACATTCCTGGTCACGTCGCTCCGATTTGTAGGTCCCCAGGCGCAAACCGGCCAGAACGAGCCTGGGGATGACGACCGGCTCCGGAAGAATCGGCACTGACAAGAGCAAGTCGGTAGGTATTTCGTCTCGCAAACAGTTCCGCTGCCTTCCGATTGTTGGGTTGACTTCGGTTTCATCGGTACGGTGAGCGGACAGGATTATGACCGGGCACTCAGCGCACGGGTGCTGCAGATGGCAGAGATAGACCGAATCTACTTCAAGACCAAATTGGGACACTCTTTCGCACGCGCTACCAGTGAGGAGGTCGGTGCTGGGCTGTATCCCCCGGATTCGGCGGGGCTTCCTGGGTAGACAACGGGGTCGGCAAGAGTACGGCACGGTGCCTGAGGCCAACCCGGTTCCGCCGCAGCCCAAACAAGAAAGACCGGTCGGCGAATGACTCCGCCGACCGGTCTTTCTTGCGGTTTCGGTGACCGTCCGCACCTACTTCTGGGCGATGTCGCGCTCTGCTGCGCGGCGGGCGTCGCGGTACCCGGCGGGGATCTGGTTGCGGCCGATCTGCTCGAGTCGCTCCTGCTTCAGTTCCTCGGCCGTCTTGCGGCGGCCGGGGAGCCAAGGGGCGCGTCCGGACGGCACGCTCCTGCTGTTCCCGAAGACACTGCCCCGGGAGATATCGGCCTTCCGCTCGTAGCCCACGCCGCGTCCGGGGATGTTGTCCGCCTTTCGCTCGTAGCCCACGCCGCGTCCGGGGATGTTGTCCGCCTTGTGCTCGTGGCCAACGCCGCGTCCGGGGATGTCGTCGGACTTGCGGCCTGCCACATCGCTCGGATCGTCCCAGCGCCGTTCCAGACGCTCCTGTCGCTCCCGATACTGTTCGGTGACGTCTGCCTTGTAACCGTCGTTCGTGGCGCGGCTGTCGTAGCGATCTCGCGAGCGGCTGCCGTACCGATCGTCATAGCGGTCATCGTAACGGTCTCGCGAGCGGTCGTCGTAGCGCTCATCGTAGCGGTCCCGCGAGCGGCCGTCGTAGCGGTCGTCGTAGCGCTCCCGGTAGCGGCCCACATCGCCGGCGTACCGGTAGTTGTTGCGATCGGCGAAGCTCACCGAACGATCCAGCCGGACGCCGAACTCGGTGCCGCGGCCCACGTTTACGTCGCCGAAGTCACCGTAGTCCCGCCCGCGGTCCCGGTCGCGGTTGATGTAGCCGTAGGCGGCGCCGCCGAGGGCTCCGAGCAACGCTCCCTTCAGCCAGTCCTTCCCGTCGCCTCCGAGGAGCACACCGAGGACCGCGCCGCCGGCAGCGCCGTAGCCGATCCACTTGGCGTTGAACTGGTTGCCGCCGCTACCCCGGCGGGCTTCCAGGCGCCCAAAGTCACCACGGCGGACTTCATCGCCGGCGAGGCGGGAGAGGCGCCCGTTCACCGGGATCCACTCGCGATCCGGCAGCATGGCGCGCCGGAACTCCATATCTATGAGGCCTGGTCGCCGATCTGCTGCCCGCCGGGCCTCGGTGACGACGCCTTCGAACCGGGTGCCGATCGGGAAGCCGCTGCGGTCGTCTCGATCCACGCTTGCCATCACGCGCTCCCCTTCACGGGCACTCCGGCCGTTCAGGGAGTCGTCCATGCGCACGCGCACTACGGTGTCTTCGGGGATCCGGATACGGCTCCCCTGAGCGGTGGCGGTGGTGGGAACCACACTGACGGCCAGCATCGCCGGCAAGACGGCTGCCCCCAGGATTCGCTGTGTCTTCATCATCTTCTCCCCATTTCCCGGCCGCTCCGGCCCGGCTCATCCCCGGACCCCTCTCCGGGGCTTATGCGGGGAAGACCCGGCGGAACTGGATCTGGTTCCGCCGGATTTGCACGGAAGCGCGCGCCGGTCGGCGCGTACCGGGAGACGCACCCGTTTGCGGGGCGCGCCTCCCCAAATGCCTCAGGAGAAGAGCACATTGACGCGTGTCTCATCCGGTGGCCGGTCGGTGAGGCTGACCGCGACGCCGGCAATGGCGGAGGCGAGAAGGCCCCAGACGAACGGGGCAATGCCGAACAGGTAGAACGGGAAGAAGTTGCTCTTCTCGCCGATGCCCGGATCGACTCCCGAAATCCAACCGGGGATGTACAGTGCCAGGATCGTTCCGGCTCCGGCGAGCATCGCGGACAGGGCTCCCTTCGCGGTGGCGCGGGGCCAGAAGGCAGCCATCACCGCGGGCACCAGGTAGGTGCAGGCAGCGGCGCCGCCGGTGAATACGATCAGCGCCTGCAGGAATTTCGGGGACTTCATCGCGGCCGCACTCGCGGCGATGGCGATCACGATCATTCCGGTGTAGGACAGGACGCGCAATTGCTTCTCGGTGGCGGAGCGATTCAGGAACCGGTGGTAGATGTCCTGGACCAGACCAGAAGAGATCTGCACCAGGAATCCGGACACCGTGGCCATGACGGCGCCGAACGGCGCGGCAAGAATCAGCCCCGCCATCCAGGGCGAGGCGACCTTGAGCGCCAGGCTGGGCATGACCTCATCCGGTCGCTCCAGCCCGGGGAGAATAGCCCGTGCACAGATGAAGATCAGGACGAGCGGCAGGTAGATCAGCGTGTTGTAGACGGCGAGCAGGAAGGTCGCGTGGCGGAGCGTCGGAGTGTCCCGGAATGCCATCAGGCGCACCAGACTCGCCGGTTGGCCCATCCCGGCGATGGACCACATGGCGAAGAACGAGAGCGCCAGACCAGGGGGGAGGAACTCCCGCCCTGCCCCCGGGGCATAGGCGAACCCGGGGCCAACCGCGTCCACCCCGGCACGGGTGGCCGCCGCCAGGCCTCCGGACTGCTGCATCGCCAGGGGAAACAGGATCAGGATTCCAATGGCCATCAGCACGCTCTGGAACAGGTCGGTCCACACCGCGGCCAGGAAGCCGCCATAGAGCGTGTAGGAGAGCACCACGACCGTGAAGATGGCGAGCCCATACAGGAACTGCGGCGATTGCCCCAGGATCTCACTGGTCGGGTCTACGCCCGGAAGGGTCGGCAGCACCTTCTGCAGGATGATCGCACCGGCCTTGAACTGCGAAATCAGGCCGAAAGCGAGGACCAGGATCATCAGGAGTGACGCGACCATGCCGACGGATGGGCTGTCAAACCGCTCGCGTAACAATTCCGGCAGCGTGATGGCGCCTGTCTGGCGTGAGAGCCGCCCCATGCGCTTGCCCAGGATGGCAAAGGTACAGAGCGGCACGATCATGTACGAAGCGATCCAGAGCGCCAGCACCCACCCGTACTGGTAGACCAGCGCGGGAAACCCCATGAAGGTGCCGCCGCTCATTACGGTGGCGGTGAGCGCCATAGACCAGGACCCGAGGCCGCGGTTTCCGAGGAAGTACCCTTTTAAGAAGCCGCCCTTCTCCGAGGCCTTGTTCGCCATCATTCCGATGACCATTGAGGCCACCATCAGGATGACGAGGGAAAGCAGGGGCGCGAGACTATCCATGGGGGGCCTCCACCGCGGAAAGGTCTTCTGCGGTATCCAGGTGTGCGAGCGCGTCTTCGTCCAGGTTTTCGTCTTTGATCCCGAAAAACGCGGCCCAGCAGGTGATGATGAGGATGACTCCCCAGGGAAGAAGGACTCCCCACACAACCCAGGTCGGGATGCCGAAAAGGAGAGGGGGGTCCGGGTCCTGGCGGTAAGCGGCACTCAAGGAATAGCCAACCGTCCAAGCGCAGCTCAGGATCCAGAGCGCGACGACGCCGAGTGCCTCGCGGCGGGTCTTGTCAAGGGGGGAAAGGGATGTGTCGGATTGCATAGGGTTGGGGCCTCCGCCCGCATAGGGTTCGCAGTCGGCTCCTGTTTCCCCTCTGAAAACGACAAAACAGCGGTGCGAGACTTCTGTCTCGCACCGCTGCTTGGCCCAACGAGGCGGCAATTATCCTACCGGGGCAGGATTCGGATGGCGTCCTCATCTTCCTGGAGATGAGCTCCCAGTTGCTCCGCCATCAATTCCAGGCAGCGCCGGGCCGATTGATCCGCGACCTGCAGTGTGACTTTCGCGGTCAGAGTTCCGTCCACGAGGATCGGTTTCGCTACCTGCGGCGCCAATTTCAGAAGCACTGCGCTCGGCTCTTGATAGGCTGCCGCGAGGGTGATCGGCTGCGGGCGAGCCGGCTGTGCGGCCAGCACCACGAGCGTGGTGATCGGTGTCGCCAGTGTGGGCGCTTCCACACGCACCCAGAAACTCGACGCCGGCTGCGTGCCGGGCAACTGCACGGCCAGTGTTGCCGGCCGGTTGGCGACGAGGTCTCCGATGACGCTCGGGGAGGAGTTCACGTCAGCCCCGACCACCCGTACGTGCGCCCGGGCAAGATCGGTAGACGCGACCACCTGTACCTGGGCGCGGCGTCCCGCCGCACTCGGCGCTTCCGGTCGCACACTGATCCGTACTCCGGCGGCCGGAGCCACGCTCACGGTCTGTGGGTTGATCGGGAGCGGGCTCGCCGTCAACTGTGTATGGTCCCCTCCCCGGTTCAGCAGGACCGTGCCCCCCACAACCAGGGTGGCAAGGGCCGCGCCGAACGCGACCGAGGCGGGACGTAGGGAGCGCAGCCACCCCAGCATCCCCCCGCGGGACCGGGCAGCTTGCTGCTCTTCCCAGCGCACCTGTTGGAGATGGCGAATCACGCGGCTCGCACCGTCCGCCGGCGGCTCCACCGGAGCGATGGCGTCAAAAGCGCGGTAGAGCGCCGCCAGGCGCACGAGATCCTCCCGGCAGTCCCCGCAGGCGCCGACGTGGGCTTCCACTGCAACCCGCATCGGCCGATCCAGAGCCTGCTCCACATAGTCGGAGAAGAACTCCCTCGCTCGCTCACACTGCATCATCTGACACTCCTCCCCTGCCGCACTACCCGCACCGCAGGATCACCATGCAGACTGTTCTAACTCTCCAAAAGTTCCCGGTCGCACGCCAGCTTGTTCTTGAGTGCCAGTCGCGCGCGGTTGAGCCGGGACTTGACGGTTCCGATCGGGAGCTCCAGGATTTCCGCAATTTCTTCATACGATCGGTGCTGAAAGTGGTACAGCGCGATCATCAGGCGGGGTAGTTCCGGCAACTCAAGCACTGCCTCGTGCACTATCGCCGATACTTCCTGCCGTTCCACCGTCCAGTCCGGGCCCGGCCGCGGGTCTTCGATCTGCCGGGAGACCTGACTGTCTTCCAGTTCGACCATGTCCTCCAGCGAACTGTGCTGCCGCACCCGCTGCTTCTTTCGTTCATCCAGGAACACATTCCGGACAATGCGGAAGATCCACGTAGTGAAGTTGGCATCTCCTCGAAAGTTCGGCAGCGCGTTGTGGACCCGGATGAAAGCCTCCTGGGTGATGTCGTGTGCTTCGTCCGGGTTGCGGGTGAGGCGATAGGCGAGATTGTAAACGTTACGATAGTGACGGGTGACGAGCGCTTCCTCGGCCAGGCGGTCCCCCGCCCGCGCCCGGCGAATCAGGTCGGCATCGGATTCCGCCGACTTGCCGTTCGAGTTATTGACGTTTGCGCTATCTCGCATGGGGGAAGTATACCGTCTTTGCAGCGGGAAGCGAGGGGTGCCGGCGGATCGGTGACTGTCCGATGCGCCCCAGTGCGGCGACGGGCCGGGGTGCGGAGAATCCAGGGGTCCGCCAGGGCCTGATCCACATCTGTGCAGCCGCCGGCCGGGGCACTGCAACGCCCTGGGAACGGGCAGCGCCCTGGGAACGGGCTGCCGGACGCATGGAGTGTTCCCTCGCAATCGCCTGTCGGCAGTTGCGAGGGAACGGGGGAGGCCGCCGTCAGGCGGCCATGGCGAGGCCGTCGGCCCCGAGATCCTCGCGCAGTTGCTTGAAGATCGCCTTCTCGCGCGAGTAGACGCCCTGGCGGCTCAGACCCAGCTCCTGGGCGATCTGCTGGACACTCTCATGGTCGAAGTAGTGTCGCTGGATCAGAGTCTGCTGCTCAGGCGACAGCCGCTTGAGCGCAGCCCGGAGCGCTACCTTCCGCTCGGTGTCAAGCAGCGTGCGTTCAACATTCTCATCGGCGGGCAACTGGTCCACAAAACGATCTTCGCTGCCCTCCGACTGGCCGCCGCAGATGAGCTGGTCCAGGCTGACGGTGACCTGCTCGCGCTCGGGGTGCCACTCGCGATTGACGCCGCGAATGATCATCCGCTCGATGGCGCGGCAGGCGAGCGTGGAGAACGAGCGGCTGCGGGCGGGATCCCAGGCCCGGGCCGCGTTCACCAGTCCCACCATGCCCCACGAAACGAGATCCTCTCGCTCCATGGTGCCCACATAGAACCGCTTCAGATAGCGGTTCACCATATATTCGACGAGCTTGCGGTTGTCATTGACCAGGCGGATGACTTCCGTTTCGCTGCGCAGTGTTGTCGCCATTTGAGTCGCTCCCTTCCGGGGATAGGCTGCTGGGAGATCCGAGACCGTTCCACCCCTTAGCTAACCCAATCAGGTGCCGTCCGGTTCCGGTGAAGATTCTGTGTTCTTCCCTTGGCGGGCGACGCCCTATCCTACCAGAAGTGGTATCATTCGTAAAGTGCCTCCTCTCTGCGTGTACCACGAATACCCGTGTAAATGCAGACTGCCAGCACTTGCCGATTACTGGTAGGTATGGATAAAACACCCTACGGGAGACAGACACGCATGTCAGCAGAGGCGCTGGAAACGGAGTCCAACGAAGGGTGCCCGATCGCGGCCACCATGCACCTCCTGAATGGGAAGTGGACGCTTCACATCCTTGGGGAACTGATGGAGGGCCGGCGGCGCTTCAATGAGCTAGGTCGCGCACTGGGCAGCGTGAGTTCACGCACTTTGTCGGCGCGGTTGCGGGTGCTCGAAGCGGAAGGGTTGGTCACGCGCGAGATCAAGCATACGATCCCGCCGTGGGTAGAGTACGAGTTGACCGATCGGGGGCGGGCGTTGAACCAGGTGATCGGCGCAATTGCCGATTGGGGCCGCACGCATATGGAGCCGGTCCGCGCTGAGGAGGCTCAGTACGTGACGGTCTTCGGACGGCGGGAGGAGGGTAGGTCCGCCAAGCTCACCGGCGGGAGCTAAGCGGGGCCTTCACGGCGGCGGCGAACTGCTCGTATGTGGTGAGGCCCTCCAGCGGCTTTCCGAGCCGTCTTCCGCCCCGGTCGAAGATGTAAGTAACCGGCACGACGCCCCGCCACTTGCGATCGAGCGGGGCGATCAGGGCCTGGGGGTCGCCCGGTCGCCGAACCAGGATTGGGAATTCCACAGCCTGATCGCGCACAAACGCGTCCACCCGAGCGCGTTCCGCAGGCGGATCCATCGCGAGGGCGAAGACACGAAGCCCCTGCGCGCGGCGTTCCCGGTCCAGCCGCGCGAGGTCCCGAAACTCGGCAAGGCACGGGGGGCAGTCGGTCGCCCAGAGATTGACCAGCACGACCTTCCCACGGTGCGCCCGAATCAGTTTCCGCAGTGTACCGGCGTCTACGGGTCGAATGTTGAGGCGCGCTTCTGAATGCGCGGCTACCGCCAGCAACGCCAGAGCCGCAGCCGCGATCTGTGCCCCCCACCTGCCATCCCGCGCCTTGCTCATTCCGCTTTCCTGCCCGCGTGTGTGCCGAGCCGGGTGCCCAGTCGGCTTGTTCATCGGCACCCACAGCTCCTGGCGACACACGCCGCAGTTCGGCACGGAGCGGAAACTTCCTCCTCGTCGCGGCCGGCAGTCAGGCCGCCAGGGAGTGGAGCAGATCGGTGTGTCGAATCAGCTTGTGACTGAGACGAAGCATCGCGCGGGCGTGGAGTTGCGAAACCCGCTGTTCGCTCACGGAGAGGACCTGGCCCAGCTCTTTGAGCGTGAGGCCGCGAAAATAGTAGAGCGACACCACCAGTTTCTCACGCTCGGGCAGCGCCTGGATTGCCTGCACCAGATGCTGCATCGCCTCTGCGCGTTCCTGATTGCAGTACGGGTCGGTATCAGCCGTGTCCGGCACATCCGGTTCCGCCTCGCCGGGTGCGCGGGGGCGGCTGACCAGATCGTCCAGCGACACCACCAGTCCGCGCGCCACCTGTGCCTCGAGGCGGTCCAGTTCGCTCAGCGAGACGTTCAGCTCGGCCGCGACCTCGTCATCAGTCGGCGCCCGACCCAGCGCACCCTCCAGATGCTCATAGGCGCGCTTCAGCCGACTTTCGCCTGCACGGAGTGAGCGCGGCGCCCAATCGAGGCGCCGCAGTGCATCCAGCACAGCACCGCGAATCCGCGGCAGCGCGTAGCCCTCGAATGGGACTCCAAGCTGCGGATCGTATCGGTCTATGGCGTCAATCAACCCGACCACCGCGTGGCTGAGCAGGTCCTCGCGGCTGACACAGCCCCACGGCGCGATGTGCAGACGATCCACGGCGCGCCGGGCCAGAGGAGCGTACCGGCAGATCAGGGTCTCGCGGGTGTGCGGGCACCCGGTACGGGCGTACTTTGCCCAGAGCGGTTGTAGATCGGTGGTAGGATGCATCGGGTGTGGAGTGCAATCTCTCGAACGAAGTGTCGTCGTCCAGAGTATTGACCACTCCCGGCGGCGGCCCCATCCATCGAAGGAGCACAAACCCGCGCCCCAGTATCATCCCACTGTCCACCGGGCGGGGGATGTTGTGCCCTTGGTCGGTCCGTTCCGCATGCCGGGATGACTGGAAACTGTCCACATGGCCAATTCTGAGTCGTCCTTTTGGTCATCTTTGGTCTTGAGAGACCGGACCAGGCTACCGATCAATATAGTGTCGGCAGAGATACAGGGGAAGATGAGATGAGTTCGCTTGAAGTGGGGACGAGGAGTCCGGGGTTGTGCTGGACATCGCCACTGTGCGGCGCGCCGCACCGCGATATGTCCCCTACGGTTCGCCGGGCCAGGGAAGTCGAACTGGCGCTCGCGGCATTGCTAGCGGCGCCGGAACAGGACGCGGCGGCGGACCTGCGCATCGCGCAGTTGCGCGCCGACATTGAGACGGGATCCTACGATTTCGGAGTGGAAGAGCTGGCCCGGGCGCTTGTGGATGGCCCAGGCCTCTGACGCAGGCTGCGAGCGGCAGCCTACGCCGGTCGGGGAGGGTGCGGACCCGTGGGTGGAGGATGCCGCGAGCGCGCGATCGTTACCGGGAGACGGGCCGCGCGGGGGACCGGGTGGCCGCAACCCGCATATTGGCTCCGGCGTTCGCACCGGCGACGCCGCCGCGACCCGGGGATGCCTGGGCCATGCGCGGAGCAGGTCGCACCACGAAATCTAACTTCACGTTTTGCCGCCCCACTTGCACCGCTGCCTGCAACGTGCTTCCGAGAGTTGTGCCGCCGGCGGTGACCACGTAGGACCCAGCCTCCGGGGCGCGGGCGCCGTATCCGCCGGCCTTGTTGGTGATCGCCTCGCCGTCCGTACCGACCTGCACGTGAACGCCGGGAATCCCCTCTCCCGGATCATAGACGCTGTTCCCGTTCTGGTCCCGATAGACCACCCCGGTGACGAACGGGTCAGGCTCGCTGTCGGTGGCGAGTTCAAGGCTGTAGTACTTCCGATAGGGGCCGTTGCCGGCATGAATGCCGATGCCGATTTCGTCCAGGTGTGCCGTTTGTTCCGACAGACCCAACAGGCTGACCCGGTGACCCAGGTCGGGCACCCCCTCGTCAATCAGCAGTTCCCGCAGCGCCTCGTGGGGGTTGGAGAAGGATGCTGCCAGGTTCTCACTGTAGCCCAGCCAGTTGTAGCCGGCGGTGCGAATGCGCTCTCCGGCCATCTGCCCGCGAGGATTGCGGTGCCCGAAGAATGCCAGATCGTTCATGTCCCGGCTGTGACCCCGTGCGGCCTCAATCAGGCGGGCATTACCTACGAGCGGCGGGCGCGGTGAAAGCTGAAATCTGCCTCCGGCGGTCAGGTCCACTCCCAGTTGTCGCTGCGCCGCGGTCGGATTCGCCCGCGCGGCGTTCAGCAGTTCCATGAACTGTTGTTCCTCGCCGGTGGGATCCCCACACCCGGCCCACGCGCCGCCGGCGAGCGCCGGGCCAGCTCCGACCGCGACGGCCAGCGCTCCAGCGGTCGCCGCAGCCAAGATTGCGCCGCACAACGTGGAACGCCGGCGTCCGACAGCGGGAAGAGAACCGAAGGGGAACATGGCTGGGCGATCTCAGCGGGGACCCCGAAGTGGGTCACACAAGAAATCGCCCGGAGGCAGCGGCAGCCCATGTCAACTAGTGGGTGACTGCGTGTCATCCAAACGGTGGAGTGCGGCGGGTGGGCTCCGCCGAAGCCGCGCGGTTTGGCGCATGGCGTGCTGGGTTTGGCACACCGGAACAGCTTACTTCCAGGATCCGACCTCCGATGTCTGTGAAACACTCTGCGCCGCGGCTTGCGTTGGACGCCGACGGCGCCGGGAACTCGAAACTCAAAAGCCGAAACCCGGAACCCCGCTCGGGGATATAATTGCGCCGTCGGTCGGGGAGCCGACCGAACCGAGAAGCCGGACAGGCCGGATTCTCTTCTCAACTCCGCCGATGTCAGAGCCTAGGCATCTTCCCTGTACAATTTTTGACCACGTCGTGTGGGGGGTGCGGTGTGGTGGGGGGAAACTGCGCCGGGGGGCAATCGCTCTGGGCGAGTGCCTCCTCCTCTTCACGTCTCTGGACTCGGTCTATGAGTACCTGAATGGGTGTCCAGATCGGGATGCCGAGGAATTGCACGCCGTGGTGTTTTCGCGTAACCGGCGGGAGTTCGGCCGCCGGGCAAGACAGGCGGCGGCAGACGGGATGATCGGGGCATTGTTGGATCCGCGTGCAGGCGAAGGCGAGGCCCCGTTCCTCCGCTTCGCCCGCCAGAACGCCTGATCGGAAGGGCTGCATGTCTACCCCCCCCATCCAGACTACGGTGGTCGGGAGCTATCCGATCCCAGACTGGCTGCCGGTACTGCCCACGCGCCAGGCGCTGGAAGACGCAACCAGCGTCGTGCTGAAGATCCAGGAACTAGCCGGGATTGACCTTGTGGCCGACGGCGAGCTGTACCGGTTCGACGTCAATCACCCGGAGACGAACGGGATGATTGACTATTTCGTGCGTCCCCTATCCGGTATTCGGAATGAAGTCACGCGTGAGGAACTGCGTCGCTTCCGGGACGAAGCCGGGATGGCGTATCGCACGGAGCCGGCAGCCGTGGTAGAAGGCCCCGTGGGCGAAGGGAGCTTGAATCTCCCGCGCGACTTTCGGCGGGCGCGGGCGTTGACCCGGTCACGGCTCAAGTTCACGTTGACCGGCCCGCACATGCTGTCCAAAGTACTCCTCGACCATCACTACGGCTCCCGGGAGGCGCTCGCCCTGGATCTGGCGCGCGTGCTGGCGGCCCAGGTGGCTGAGGTCGAGGCGGATGTGGTGCAGATAGACGAAGCAAACCTGCCGGGCTCTCCCCACGAGGGTCCCTGGGCTGCCGAGGCGGTGAACCTGGTGTTGGATGCCTGCCGGGGGGAACGGGCAGTGCATCTCTGCTTCGGTAATTATGCCGGGCAGACCGTACAGCAGGGCGCGTGGGAGCACCTGCTGGACTTCATGAACCGGTTGCGGGCCGATCACCTGGTACTGGAATTCGCCCATCGGGGGTATGACGAGCTTCCCTCGTTCCGGGACCTGCGGCCGGAAATCGGCATCGGGCTCGGGGTGGTGGATGTGAAGTGTAACGCGATCGAGACGCCGGAGGTGATCGCGCGGCGACTGGAGCATGCCGAACGTGTGCTGGGACCGGGTCGCGTACGGTACATCCATCCCGACTGCGGCTTCTGGATGTTAAAACGCAGTGTGGCCGACGCGAAGATGCGCGCGCTCCCGGCCGGTCGGGACCTCTATCTGCGCGCCGGAGGATAGGTTCAGGCCGGCCCGTCCTCGTCCCCCTTCGGGGCGGATCGCGGACTGCGCCGGCGCGATCGACGCCGGTTCCGCGTTCGAGGGGTGTGCCTGCGTGACCGGTGTCTGGACTGGCCGGACCGCCAGAGCAACCATCCAGCAAATAGAATGCCGACGAGCACTGGTAGGAGCGCGCCGCGTAACATTTCGTTGAAGTGGGCGCCCAGAGACGCAATCTGATCCTGTGACATGCTACCAATCCGGCAGTCAGGCCGCTTCCTCCGCCTGGACCACGGCTCAAACGAGAACTGGGTGTTGGGATCAGCGCGTTACCTGGTTTCTGTGCCGAGCGAGAATCCCTTCAGATATTTGGAACTACCTGCTCTCGAATTCCTCTAGTTTGCAGAAAACGATCGAAGCAAAGTGACGATGCTGTTGCCCACGTATTTTCAGTAGATTTTCCCGGCTTGTGCCACGGGTCAGCAGAGCGCGGGAGTGCCTTGCATGCAAGAACGCGCTACGGGCCGGACTTGCCGGTCGGTGGGGATCCGACGACCAGGTGGTACTCCTGTCCGCCTTGAAGACCGCGCCACACATCGGTGCGCCCGTTCGGCCAGACGATCTGCACCTGCTCCGCTTTGGAACTGTCCGGAAGGGCGAAGGTGACGGCCGGGTCGGACGCGGAAAGGTAGCTGGACCCGGAACGGCACTGGTCGGACCAGGAGCGCCCTCCCGCGGTGACGGTGATCCTGGCGCCCAGGGCCACCGGGCCGCCCTTGCGCAGCAAGGGTCGGAAGCGCACCCAGTTCCGGCTGGCGGGGACATCGTTGCGCAGCAAGAGCGCGGCGCCATTGTTGGTGGTGACGACCAGGTCGGTGTCGCCGTCTTGGTCGAAATCAGCCGCGGCAAGGCCGCGTCCTACCCGCGGCTGGGCCAGCGCGGTTCCCCCTGCTGCGGTAACATCCTGAAACCGGTCACCCAAATTGCGGAGCAGGAGCATCGGCTGGGCATGTGCGATGGGCGCTTCGAAGCGGGCGATGTCCGGCTCGATGTGGCCGTTGGCCACGACGGCGTCGCGCCGCCCGTCCAGGTCGAAGTCCCCGAAGAGCAGGCCGAAACCGAGATACGGCAGGCTGGGGGTGCCCATCCCGGAAGGATACGTCTCGTCGAGAAAACTACTATCCGCCTGTTCAGTGAGAAAAGTATTCGGCTCCCGCGAGAAGTTGGCGATCAGGATGGAGGCACGGTCGGGGGTCGTGGTCTGCGCCACGTCAATGCCCATCCCGGCACGCGCCTGCCCATCTTCGGCGAACGCCACCCCGCGTGCGGCGCCTTCCTCGGTGAACGTTCCGTTCCCCTGGTTCCAAAACAGAAAATTCGGGGTCACGTCGTTGGCTACCAGGATCTCGGGCCCGTCTTTGCCGTCGAAATCCCACACCGCCACCCCCAGAGACTTTCCGGTTACCTGCCCAATCCCGGACGGGCCGCTCACGTCGGCAAACGTGCCGTCACCGCGATTCCGATAGAGCCGGCAGCGCTCGGAGGCGTAGGCCATTGGTCCGCAGTAAATCGGCTGTCCCGCGCGCAGGCAGGGGCGCTCCTCCGCAAGCGAGAACCCGACGTAGTTGGTTACGAACAGATCCAGGCGCTGGTCGCGATCGTAGTCGAGCCAGGCACAGCTCGCCCCCCAGCGGCGTTCGTTCCCCACTCCGGCCCTGCGGGTCACATCGCGGAACCGCCCGCCGCCCTCATTGTGGAACAGCCGGCTTTCGTCCAGGGCGCAGGTGACGTAAAGGTCGGGTTTGCCGTCCCCATCGTAGTCGCCCACGGCGCACCCCATGCCGTAGAGCGGTGTTTCGAGCCCGGACCCGGGGGTGATGTCGGTGAAGGTGCCGTCCCGGTTGTTGCGGTAGAGAGCCGGGTGGACGCGCGGATCGGCGGGAGCTCCCGGAAGAGCACGGCCGTTGACGAAGAACAGGTCGGGCCAGCCGTCGCCGTCCAAATCGGTGAAGGCACATCCGGAGCCCATGGTCTCAACCAGGTGCCTGCGGCCCGCTGCCCCGTTGGTGTGGCGAAACTGGACTCCGGCTGCTGCGGTCACATCCGTGAAGGAGAGGTGTGCTGCCGAGGGGGGAAACGCGACGGAAGGAGACACAGTCCTCGCCCCGGGCCGGGGACTGCACCCGCTGAGCAGCAGCAGGAAGCAGGCAGAGCCGCGTGCCGCCCTGATGCCCGCCGACAGGCGGCGCACGTCGGAGTGAAGCGCAGGACGGGGAGCCGAGCCTGCGGCGGGGCTGGCCGTCCCCCAGCGCCGCCGGCGCAGAGACGCAGGGGTGGCGGACCTGCTTGTGGTTGCGCGGCGCTTAGTGCTTGCCTTCCGACTCATGCTTCAGTCTCTCCCTGCACGCAGCGCGGCGAGCCGGAGACTCGCAGGACCGTGCCCGGGGGCGAGGCGCAGCGCGTCACGGTACGCTCCCACCGCCGGATCGCGCTTTCCCTGGCGCTCATACCACGCGCCCAGCAGATAGCGGGCGTCGGCGTTGCCGGGGTGACGCCTGGCCTGGCCCTCGAAGAAGCGGCGCTGGAGTTCCTCCACCTCGCGGGCATGCAGTTGATGGAACCGAGCCAGCGCGGTACGGGAGGCAGCCGTGTCTCCCAATTTACGGGTCGTCTGGGAGAGTGCATACCAGGCGCCGGAGAGTCCGGGGCCACTCTCGACAGCCGTTTGCAGCGCGGCGCGGGCGCCGGCCCAATCGCTGCTCCGTTGGCGACAGACACCAATCCCCCAGGGCGCCTCGGCGCGCGCCGGGTTGATTTCGAGGCCCCGGCGGAAGTCCGCTTCGGCGGCGGCCACACTCTCAGCGTTTCCCCCGGACTGGAGCCGCTGCCAGGCACGCATGATCGGATACCCCGCCTCGGTGGGCTGGAGGGCAACGCACTGCGTGAGGTACTCGATGCTCTGCGGCAAGAAACCCATCCGCCCCAGCACGTCAGCCAGCAGAAAACGGCTGGTGTCGTCGCGCAGGTCTCGCTGCGCGGCCTGCTGCAGTGCCTGCACGGCGTCCCCGAGGCGATCGCACTGGTACAGCACCGCGCCGTATTGGAGCCAGCCGCCGGCTGCATCCGGTTGGAGGCGTGCCGCCTGCCCCAGGTGCTCGGCTGCCCGCACCAGATCTCCGGCCGACTGGTAGCTCAGCCCGAGCGAGGCCTGGGCCGGCGCGTGAAACGGGTACTTGCGCACGAATTCGGCAAACGCAGGGACCGCCTCCTTCCCGGCGGACGACCGCGCCCGGTTCATGGCGCGCGCGTAGTCCTGTTCCAGTTGGGCGTTCTGCTCCGGCGTGAGCTCCGGCGGCGGCGGGGCGGAGAGTGGGAACGCAGCGGTAGGGGTGCCGGGGAGCTGAATGAGTGGGCTCGTGAGGGTTGGGGGGGGCGCCTCCGCTGGCCCGGACGCACTGCGGGGGGCCGATGTGCCCCCGCAGCCCGCCACGAACAGCGCGACGACCGGCCACAGGCAGGTCGCGGACCGCGGTGAGAGACTTCGCACCCAGGGGAGAGCGGTGCGCGCTGTGTGTGGTGCGCCCTGCATCCTGGGGGAACAGCCTCGGGCGCTCGGCGGGTCTGCACCCCACTCCGGGTTGTTGAATCCGACCGGCGCCGGGAGGCTCTTGCCGATCGAGTCGCGAAACTGAGGCTGCGGGGCTCGCAGCGGGACACTCAATGCGCCACGTGGAGGCGCCGACCCGCGACGCGTAGGTATCGAAACACAGATCCGCCCCCACCGCACGCGAAGCCGGCTCCCCGAACCGTGAACCTGTCCCCTCGGAACTGGAAACCCATGGACCCGACCTACTCGTTTCGCATCGCCGACATGCTGCCGGATGACCGGCCGCGGGAACGTCTGGAACAACGCGGCCCAGAAAGCCTGACGACCCCCGAACTGCTGGCGATCCTGTTCCGGACCGGGACTCGCAGCCAGAACGCGGTGCAGGTGGCGGAGGCATTGTTTCGAGAAATGGGTGGCCTCGCCGGGGTTGCCGAAGCGACATTGCCGCAGTTGGAGGGGATCATGGGCATCGGTCGCGTGAAGGCGATCGAGGTGAAGGCGGCGGTAGAGCTGGGGAAACGGCTGTCGGCGACGACAGAGGACGCGAAGCCGGTGATCCGGTCGGCCGACGATGTGGCCCGGTTGCTGCTGGCGGACATGCGCTACGAGACGCGCGAGCACCTGAAGGCCCTGCTCCTGGATGCGCGCAATCAGGTACGGCACATCCGCACGATCTCTACCGGCACGCTGACGGAAAGCCTGGTACATCCACGCGAGGTGTTTCGGGAAGCGATCCGTTTCAGCGCGGCGAGTCTGATCCTCGCCCACAACCATCCGTCCGGGGACCCGACACCCTCGTCGCAGGACATCGCCACTACCCGCCGCCTGCGCCAGGCGGCGGACATCATGGGAATCGAGCTTCTCGATCACGTCATTATCGGCGACGGCCGCTGGGTGAGCTTGAAGGACCGCGGGCTGATGTGAACGTGCGGAACCGGGAGGGCGAGGCATGGAGCGAGCCTGGGTTGCCGGCAGGATGCCGGCGCTCTCGGGGCCTACGATGTCGGCAGGATGCCGGCGCTCCCGGGGCCTGCGATGCCGGCAGGATGCCGGCGCTCCCGGGGCGGCTGCTCGGTTCACGGTTGCGTGTCTCCGGATTCAACCTTCAGCCCTTTGTCCCCACGGACCCGCGGGTAACTCGCGGTGGTCGGGCAGTCCGCGGATGACCTCTTCCGGACCGCAGGGACTGTAGACGGCGAGCAGTTCCATCACCCCGGCGCCGGTGTTGACGGTCTGGTGATAGACCGATGCCGGGATGTGGACCAGGTCTCCTTTGCGGACCGGATAGTACTCCGGGACACCGCCGTTTTCCTCCAGGTCCGTCTCCACCATCTGCTCCCCCTCCCCCTCCAGGATGAAGAGGATCTCCTCGGAGCCCGGATGATTGTGCCGCAGGTGCCCCTGCCCAGCGCCGAGTTTCACGTGCCCGACAGTGAGGTGCTCTGCGTGGTTCAGCCCGGGCTCGCAGAGAAACTTGATCTGTCCCCACCCGAAGGTGGAGGTGGGGACTTCTTCCGGGCGGGAGATCCGCCTTCCAGGGATGCCTGCCATATCGTTCCGTGCTTCTGGTCAACCGTGCGGTGAGGGACGGGTCCTTGCTCATCCGCAGCGGGCGGATGGGTGGCTTCATTTGTTGACGCGTGGAGCGGTGTTGGAAGTTCCCCGTAGCTGCGCCCGGGGCCACCGGAATGTCTCCGGCACTCGGGTGTGCCACTCGCGAGGGCATGAGTACGAGGAAGGCCCGGGTCGTACCCTTGTCCGCTCCAATGGCGGATGGGTGCGGCCCACGAGGAGGATCTTCGGGCCGGAACGCAGCTTTCTATGCCCGCTGATCCGCCGGGTGGCCGTCCGGGTCCGTCACCGGGTCGAGCCAGCGCCACAGCGCGGCGCCGATCACGCTGATGACCGCTGCCAGGAAGATGCTCCCCTGCCAGCCCGCGACCTTGCTGAACAACGGTGTAATGACCGGCGCCAGCAGGCCGCCGATGTTTCCGCCTGTGTTGAAGATGGCGCCCGACGTGCCGCCGTGCCGGCCGCCCAACTGGATCGCCGTAGTCCAGAACGGACCCTCAGTGGCTCCCACTGCCGCGAGACCAAGTGAGAACAGCACCAGCACGAGAATCGGATCGCCGGTGCTGGCGCCGAGGGTGACGAGCACCGCCCCGACCAGCATGCCGACCACCGGTACCACCGGGCGGCCCCTCCGCACGCCCATTCGTGCCTGGCACCAGTCCGCGATCCAGCCGCCCGCGGCCATCCCGGCGGCCATCGCGAGTGACGCGATCATGGAGTACGTCCGCGACATGGGCGTGCTCAGGTGGAGTACATCCTTGAAGTAGTGCTCCATCCAGTAGAAGAACAGGTACTCGACGTAGCCGATCGCCGCGTAACTCCCGGTCAGCAACGCGAGGTTTCTGTTCTTCAGCAGCTTCCACCAGGGCTCCGCGTCGCCCGGTGGTGGTGTTGCAGCACCGGCATCCTGTGTCACCAGCGCCAGTTCGGTCGGGCTCACCCCGGAGTGCAGGGCGGGGCGATCCCGGGCGTAGACTGCCCAGACGAGCGCGAGGACCGCGGTGGCGGAGCCGGAGATCAGGAACGCCATCGGCCACCCGAACCGGTCAATCATGGCTCCGAACAGGGGAAACGCAGCGGAAATCCCCACCAGGGCTGCTGCCGTTACCATCCCGTTGGCACGCGATTGGAGCACTCCGGGGATCCAGAGCGACACCACTCGCGCCGAGCCCGGATGCAGCGGCGCGTTCGCGATCCCCGTGACGGCGCGGGCCAGGAGCAGCCCCCCGAGCAGCGCTCCCGCGGGCAGGAGCAGACCCACCCCGCCGGTCAGCGCCACTCCGAGGGCCGCTCCGGCTCCCATGATGGTGAGCGCCCAGCGCGGTCCGGCCCGATCAATCAGCCATCCCCCCGGAGTCATCGCACAGGTGTACACGATCAGGTACGTCGTGTACACCCAACCCATGGTGGTCTCGGAAATCCGGAGGTCGCCCATGATCCGCTCCGTGCCCGCCACGGACATGCTGATCCGGTTGAAGTGGCCCAACATGGCGAATCCCATCACCAGGGCCAGCATCCGCCAGCGGACGTTTGAGATGGGGGCTACTTTGACTCGCATCGCGATGATCGCTCCAGGGCTACTCCCCGCCGGCGCGGCGTTGCAGTCACACGCCGACGGGGCCGGGGAGGGTTGGGTCACCGTTCGCGATGCAGGCAGGGGTGTCCTCTGTGCAGCGTCAACCCTTCCGCCGGCTGTCCCGGCCGGAGTCACCTCTCCGGCGTGCCTGGTTCTCGGATCCACCACTCCTGAAGTGGGGCCGGCCAGCAATTTACCTGGACGGTACGGCGGGCTGAAGGGCGTGGCGATCTCGTCGCAGGGGTCCAGGCAGGCAGGCGCGTGTTGGATGTTCCAGGTGAAACTGGGAAGACACTTCCCGGTGAAAACACCGAAACACCAGGGTCGCACGCGATAGCTTGCTGTTCTTCCTCACCGTGTTGCTCGTCCGCAAGGCCGCCCTGGGGTTAAAACCACGGGGCTACTGCTGCGGAAAACCGGTTCAAACCGGTTGCCGGTCCCGGGCTCCGTCAGGCCCGCTACTTCCGGGGTGAGAGGGCGTTGTGGGAGTGCCACCCGAGGGACCGGAAGAGAGCTGCCGCCAGTCGGGGAACGGCGCGGATCTGTGGGTAACCACCCAGCCAGGCCACGCTCTCCCCGACCACGGCGGCGCTGGACCCGAAAAACTCTATCCAATCAATCACCGAAGGTCACCCTCTATGCCTGGTGCGCGCCGGAGGTTTCGACCTGCAAACGGAGTTGCAGGACTCCACACGGGGGTGCGGGCCCGACTGTGGCCCGGGGCCGGCAACCGGTTTTCAACCGGTTTTCCTGGGAAGTAGCCCTGTGGTTTCAACCCGGGGCGGCCTGGCGGACGCCCACCACGGCGAGGAAAAACCGCAAACTATGGGGCACGCGGTGCTTCGATGTTTTCACCCGGTACACCCTGGGCGCCGGAATCTCCTGTCCCGTGACTCCCCCGCGGCGCCGCGACCTGGGAGCCGGGACAGCACACGGGCGCACCAGCACGTCGGTAGTGCGCCCGTGGTTCGCCGATCACACGGTGGACTTGCCCATCGTCGTGAGCAACGCCGGCGGTGCGCCTCCGGTGCGCTTACTTCCCGCGCGACTGCTTGCGCGTTACGGGGCGCTTCGCGGTCTTGGACATCTGCGCGTTGTCGGGCAGTGGGACCAGTTGCCGGGAGGTGGCGAGATTGGCGGCGGTTTGCTGTTTCGCCGCAAACGCTTCCTTCTTGGACTTCGACATGGGGTCTCTCCCTGGTCCGGAGTGCGCCAACCGCAGGTTGCCCAGACCGGTAGTACGGATCATCGCGCTCCCCGGTTGGCCCCACTCCACGATTGCGGTCCCGTCGAGAAAGAACGGGTCCGCCCCTGTGCCGCACGGGCGCCGGCGAGGCCGGGCTCCGAGGAGGGAATGTGGTTGGGATCAGTGGAGAACGTGTTGGACAGAGTATAACGGTTTCCCTGCGATCTGTCCGACGCAATACCCACTCGCGGGACGCGCCCGATCGCTCCGGGACGGGTTTGCCGCACGAAGGCACACGATGATCGCTATCCGGTTCCGGCGGGCGGCGCTCGAAGTCCCTGCGCGAGCAGCAGTTCGTGAGCCCAGTTCCGGTATGATTCCGGGAGGGGCGGCTGCGGCTCCTTTGTGTAGTCCAGCTTGCGCGAGAACGCCCCCTCGTCGTACACACGATCCAGCACCGCCTGGAGGTCCAGTTCCACATCCGGGTGGCCGTTGGAGAGCGGCACCGGGATGACGGGCAACCGCGTCGGGAGCAGGATCGGCCACACCTCGAAGTCCGGCTGCCGCCCGCCGCGGTGCCGGCAGACCAGATAGTCCCAGTCTCCGCGCCAGTCCAGGTAGTCGAGCGGTACGGTGATCGTGTGTGCTCCGCTGCGCAGCAGGTCAATCTCGATCAGGCTGGTACGACTGCGCAGCAGTTCCCACTGCTTGCGCTGGTACAGTTCCCGGCCTTTGCTCCCCGGGGCCTTGTTCGAGGGGCTCAGGAACTCGAGGGTCGCTACCAACTCGCCGCCGTGTTCTCGCGAGCGGACGACGACGCACGGCTCGCGAACCTCGCGCTGCTCCAGGTGGATCCGCCACGGCTCGGCGCGCTCGAGGACCACTACGGGCGCGTCCTGGGTCGTGCGCCCCGGGTGGCGGCGAGAAACGGCGACATCCGGGACGATCTCGCGCCCAGGCTGCACGTCGTATACCCGCTCCTCGATTTCCGCATAGTACCGCTCCGGGAGACGGCGGTTCAACAGCGCTCCGGTGAAGGTGACGAACCACCGCTGCACTCCCGGCCAGCGGTCGGAGTGCTCCAGATAGGGATCCATGCCGGGGAACGGACCGGGCACGTGTGTCCTCCTGCCAGGTCTACCAGCGAACGACGGGCGGGAAGTATTCTGCGATCAGGTCTTCGTAGTACGGGCGAAGCTCCGCCACGTTGGGACGGCTGTGACTCTTCGAGTAGAGGTCGTACTGGTTGAAGTCCCGCACCCAACCGAGCAACTCCTGGTCACGGTCCGTCAGCAGTTCGCTGTAGGCGCCTTCCTTGTGGATCGGATAGCAGGAATGGTAACGGATCATCGCCAGGCCCTCTTCCGGGAGGTAGTCCCGCGTCACCAGGTACATATACTCGTCGTGGCCCCACGAGAGATGCACCTGGTCCAGCCCGCAGCCCTCGGTGTAGATTCCGCAGGGGGTCTGGTAGTCCGGCACGTGGGTGTCCGGATTGTCCGCAAAGAACTCGGCAAAGACGACGCGGTCCGAGAAGCGGCACCCCACCGGGAACGTGTCCCCGGTGACCGCCCACTGCGGCTCCCCGAAGAGACAGAGGATCTTTCCGAGATCATGCACCAACCCCGTGAGGATGAACCAGCGCGGGCGTCCATCCCGGCGGATCGCCTCCGACGTCTGCAGCAGGTGCTCGATTTGGGAGAGGTCGGTATCCGGGTCACTGTCATCCACCAGGGTGTTCAGGAACTCCATCGCCTCCCAGATTCCCATCTGCTTCCGGCCGAGCGCTCCATACTCCGCCTTCTTGCTCCGGACGAACTCCAGGGTCTGCTGCTGATGATTCCGGCGATAGAACTCGCGCACCGACGGGCGGGCCTCCGCGCGGTAGTCGCGAAAGTCCTCTTTGACCTTCTCCGGATTCACCGTGCGAAATTGACCGGGCGGAGCGGGATACCGCGCCTCCAGGGTCTCCTCCCACTCATCCACATCCGTTCCCACGTGCATTGCTTTCCTCCGCGCCCGCCGGCGCAAGAACCCGGAAGCACCGGCGACCCGCCGGCCTCCCCCCACCCCGCGAACGCCGGCGACCCGCCGGCCTCCCCACCTCCTGGGAATTCACTCTCTGTTGCCTGCTCCCTGCCCTACTTCCTGCTCCCTGGAGGGCGGGCGTGCCGCCCGCGCCGGCCGACGGCAGAGTGAACGGGCGTGAGGCGTGACCGTCACTCACTCCCCACAGGAGCCGGTAACGGCAGGTTGCGCACAACCCGAAACCCGGTATTGCCGGTGCGCGCTGTGGGGACATAGTTGTTGCGGTAGGCGCTGCGGCAGTGGAGGGCGAAGTAGTGCCAGCCGGCGCCGCGCACGATGCGCCGGGCGCCGGTCGGCGGCCCGGTCGGATCCTGGACGGGGCTCCGGGCATACCAGTCAGGCGCCCACCAGTCGCTGCAGCGCTCCCAGACGTTGCCCGTCATGTCGAACAGGCCGAACGCGTTGGCCCGGCGCGTTCCGACCGGGCGTGCGCCCAGATGATCGGCGTTGCGGTCGTACCAGGCGTGGTCGGGCAATGCCGCGGGGTCGTCGCCGAACCAGTAGTGCGTGGTAGTCCCTGCACGACATGCGTACTCCCACTCGGCCTCCGTCGGCAGCCGGTAGCCGGAGGCGCCGGGTACCGGCTCCCACTCCCCTGCCGGCCCCTGCCGGTACGCCGGGGGCAGTTGCTCACGGTCGCTGAGCCAGGCGCAGAACGCGAGCGTGTCGTTGTACGTCAGTTGGGACACCGGGGTCTCGTCGCTCACCGCATACCCGGGGCTGCGCCACACGGCGTTCTTCTTGCGCGGGTCCGTTTCGTCGGGCTTGGCCGAGTTGCCGCCGCCGAACCGCTCGGTTTCCGTCACGTACGCCGTGGCTTCCACGAAGCGGCGATACTGGCCGATGGTCACCTCGGTGGCGCCCATTCGCAAGGGTTGCGTGAGGAGGACGCGGTGCTGCGGCTGCTCCTCCTGCGTGATGCGCCGTCGCTCGGCCCCCGCCGGGATCTGGCGGACGGCATCGCCCCACAGCGCGGCGGTGGCGACCTGCTCGGGCGAACTTCCCATCAGGAATTCGCCCGGTGGGATGACTACCAGCCGCATCCCCAGTGAGTTTTTCGCTTCGACCGGAACCGCGAGATGCGCGGCCCAGGCGCGCTGAAACGTCTGGGCCTCCTGTGCAGTGAACGGCGCCTGTGCCCGTGCGGGCGCGGCCGGCATTGTGCCCCCCGCTGCCCGGGCAAGCGCAAGCAATCCGCCTGCGCACGCAATGAGTCTCAATGGGAGCATCAATTCTTCCTCACGCCGCGCCGTTGGGGCGGCGCCTTCTCCCGGAATGGATGAGCCGCGGCCGGGGCCTCCCGCGCAACTCCCACCGTGGCGCCGCAATCCCCGGAGCCATTGCAAGCACCCCGCCCAACCTGGCTTGTGTGGACGTTTCCCGCGCGGACCCACGTCCTCGCGGGATCACTTCTCCATGCACCCACGGCATCACCTGCTGTGCAAACGCCTCGCCTCGCCGATCCTGCCTGAGGGCCCCAGTTGTTATCGCACGTCAGTTTCCCCTGATACGGCGGAGGGTGCAGTGTGGCGGGGGCTCCCTGACACGTTTTGGGAAAGCGATGGGCCACGGGGCGCCCCACCCCTCTCACGTCCAACAACACCCCCCGTACTCGGCGTGGCTCGGGTCCGGGGGTGTTGGGGCGTGGGGGGCCATCATTCTACCCCCGCATGGGCTCCCGAAGCGACGTCGCCCGAGCGTGGGGGGCCGCACGATCCGAAGGTTACGACGGCGGCAGAGTTGTGGTAGGGTTGTAGAGATCCACAGGGAGAACGAGGCTATCGCCTTGCAGCCTGTCGGTGAAGAGCTCATCCGCCCCATTTCTGTGCCCTCAGGGTGGAAAAGGCGAATAACCGAAATGCGACTGGGTAAAACCCCCAACACCAGGTGTGCGATGGTTTGCTAGTCGGCGTTCGTCTGCCAGCCCGCACCGGGTCAAAACCACGGTGCTACTTCCGGGGGAAAGTGGCTGCGCCACTCAGCGCCCGGGGGCCGGCGGGTGACACGTGCCCCCGCCGACGGAGTAAGGGCGTCACTTTGCTGGATGAGGTTGTACGCTTTCGGACCTTCGCCCGAGGAGGATCGGCAGGCCCGGGTTTGTGTCGCCGCTCCACGACCCGCCGAGGAAAGCTGCGGCGGACCCGGTGTCGTCGCCCCCGGTCCGGAGGACCCTCCCCAGCGAGGGATTTCAATCCCTCGCTGGGCCTCCGGCGAGATCGTGGAGACGCGGATGGGAGCGGGCACCGTCTCGCACGCGGTTCTCCGCCGGGCGAACGATGCGCAGGCTGGTGAGAGTGCCCACCGTCTCGCATGCAGTTCTCCGCAGGGCGAACGAAGCGCAGGCTGGGTTGGGTCCTGATTGCCGGAGAGCGCCGGGCGATCGGGGCAGAGGGGCGGCGGTGGACAACTCGCGTCCCTGACCGGGGTAGAATTCCCCGGTGGTCCGGAGCAGGTGCTCGCTGACGGGTCCGCGCGGTGCGGCCCGCCGGGACGCCGGCAGCGGATGCGGAGCGCAGGAGTGACGACGACATGACGACATCAGGGAATCCGGGATCAAAGCCGGCGCTGACCGAGGCGCAGCGATTGCTGCGCCGCCTGCGGGTGGATCAGCCGGTCGGGCCGGATGACCCGATCCGGGTGGATCTGGCGGCGGTCCGGGGCGGCTCCGCGGCCAGGTCCCTGGCGAATACCATTCTGAACGCCGAGCCGGAGTACCCGACCCACCAGTTGCTGACGGGATTCCCCGGCGCCGGCAAGACCAGCGAGCTTCTCCTGCTGGTGCGGGAACTGGAGCAGGGCGGGAAGAAGGCGGTCTACCTGGACCTGGACTCTTTCGTCTCGCGCACCACCGTGCCGGAACCGGCGGACGTGTTTCTGGCGATCGGCGCGGCGCTCTACGACGAGAAGCTCGGGGCAGGCATCTTTGAGGAGATTGCACAGCGTGTGCGCGCCTTCCTGTACACGAAGTTGCGGGTTGCCGAAGTGAACCTGGGCGGTAAGGTGGAGGGGGCGGCCGCCGGGGTGCCTGCCGAGGCCACCGTTGGCCTCAAGCTGGCTGTGGAGGCATACCCCAACCGGCTGGCCGAAATCCGGCAGGAGGTGGAGACGCGCCAGGACGTGAGCATTGGGGCTGTGGTACAGCAGATGCTGCGGAGCCTGTCTGAGAGACATGGCGCGGGAAACGTGGTCCTCGTGGTGGACAGCCTGGAGCATGCGGCAACGCTCTCTGCGGAGCCCGCCAAGGATGTCGAGCGACTGCGGAACACGTTCATCGCGGATCCCACGCTGCGCGGCTGCCCGGTCCACATGGTGTACACCGTCCCGCCCGTGCTCCTCCCGTTCACCGCCTCGGCGGGAGACGAGTATGACAACGATCTGGTCATGGTCCCCTCCGTCTCCCTGGTGAACCCGGATGGAGAAGAGGACGAAGCGGGGGTCGCCGCGATGGTGAAGTTGACGCGGCTCCGCGTGGGATTGGAGCTCTTCGCCGGGGGGATCGAGGACGCGCGCACTGCCGTGCGGGCCTCCGGGGGGCACATTCGCGCCCTGATTCGTATCCTGCGCGCCCTCATCAACACCCGGGACCCTTCCAGCGCGCGTCCGATCGCCACCGGGCAGTTGGAGAAGATCATTGATCGGATGGCCTCGAATACCGTCCGGAGTCTGAACCAGGAGCACGTGGACCTGCTGCGCGGGGCCATCGTCAGGCCGGTGGAGCTGACGCCGCGCGAGCAGGAGCGCCCGTTGCTCTTCTACCTCTACCGGGAGGCGCTGCTCCTGCGCTATATGAACGGCGGCAGCCTGGACATCGCCCATCCACTGGCGCTGCGGGTGCTGGATCGCGAACTGTACGAGCGGCGCCTCTTCCCGCACGGACGACAGGGCGCGTAATTGTCTCCTGCCCCGCGTTCCCAGATCCTCTCCGCCGAGAATGACACGACCCTGCGGCTCGTCCTGAACGATGTCGCCGCGGCGGACGGGTTCGCGCTCGCCTTCGTGTGGGCGCCCGACGCGCCGACGGAACGGGCTGTGGTGGGTGCGCTGGCAGAGCGCCTGCCGCGCGCGCCGCGGATTCTGGATGCAGAGCGGTGGCCGCCCGACCGCCCGTTCTGGGCCTGGCTGCTGCAAGAACAGCCCCCCGACCCGGAAACGCCCGTCGTGCTGCGCCTCCCCGGAAAGGTCGCGGTATCCCTCCCGGCGAACGGTACGGCGCCGCCGCTCCGGCAGTGGAACTCGAACCGGAACCACTGGAAAACCCGGACTCCGCACTACTGGATCGTGGTGCTGCCCCCGGTCGAGCAGCTCCGGCGGCTCGCGCGGGAGGCGGGCCGTGCGGCGTTCGAGCTGGGGGACGAGATGCCGGATGTCTACTCGATCCGCTCCGGCGACTATCACTTCGACCCCGTCCCGCCCGAGGATGCCCCTCCGGAGCCTGCGATGAGCCTGCCCTCCCTGACCCGCCTGCTGGGCTCCGGCTCCGGCCGCGAGTTCGCCCGTCTGCTGGACCAGCTCCTGCTGGCCTGGGGGCAGGAGGAGCACTTCAAATTCGAACCGGTGCGCGGCGACGGCGGCGACGGCGGCGTGGACGGCCGCGCCCCGGACGGCGCCGGGCCGACGTATCCCGGCCGGGTGATTTTCCAGTTCAAGTTCCTGGCCGACCTCTCCGCCTCCGGCTCGCGCCGTCAGGTGGAGCAGTCGTTGGAGGAGCTGAAGAAGGGCCCGGAGTGGTCCGGCCTGAAGCACTGGATCCTGATCACGCCCGAGGACCTGACGCCGGGGCAGCGGACGTGGCTGGAGGGCCTGGAGAAACCCGGCGGCCCGCAGGTCCACCACTTCGGCCAGGCGTGGATCGAGCTTTCCCTGCGCAAAGTCCCCTCGCTCTTCGCCCGCTACTACCCGCACGAAGCCGCCCATCTGGCGATGCTGCCGGGCTACGACGGGCACCCATTCGATCGCTTCGAGGAGGAGTACCGGCGGGGTGTGGTCGGGCAGTGGGAGGTGCTCCGGACCCTCGGGCTGCCCGCGGACGCCACCCGCGGGCGCACGCAGTTCCCGCTCAAGGACCTCTTCGTGCCGCTCCGGTTTGTACCCTGGAAGGGGGGCGGCGAACCGCTGAGGCTGGCGGAGCTTCTTCGTCAGCGGAGCTCCCCCGTGATCCTGGGAGATCCCGGCACCGGGAAGACCACCCTGCTGGCGTTCCTGGCGCTGCTCTTTACGGGGGCGGCCGCCCTGGAGGGCGACACTCCGGCGACGGGGCCCGTGCCGTTCCACGTCTCCCTGCGGGACTTCCTGAAAGTCCGGCGGGAGCACCCGGCGATTGCCACCGTGGTGGACTACCTCGCGTACCGCGCCCGGTCGGACCTGCAGATCCAGCGGGCCCACCCTGCGTTTTTCGAGCAGGCGCTGCGCATGGGGGAGGCGGTGGTCCTCTTCGATGGGCTGGACGAAGCCGGGCGCGACGAGGGTCGGGCTGCGCTGGCGCGTCTGGTGAAGCAGTTCCGGAGCAGATACCCCGATTGCCCGGTCTGGGTCACCTGCCGGGTGCACGGCTACACCCGCAATGTGGAGCTGGCGGACTTCCCGGCCTATACCCTCGCCCCGCTCAATGAGGCCGAAGTGGCGGACTTCATCGGCAAGTGGCACCGGATCCACTACGCGAGTAATGAGCGCGAGGGAGAAGAACAACGGAAGGCGCTGCTGGAGGCGGTGAACCGGAGCCCCAGCGTGCAGCGCCTGAGCGGGAATCCGCTGCTCCTCACGCTGATGGCGTTTCTCCATTACGGGCAGCATGTGCTGCCCCAGAACCGGGGCGAATTGCTGGACCAGTGCGTGGAGATGCTTCTCAAGACCTGGAACGAGCCCCGCCGGCGGGTGGCCGACCCCCATCCGTTTGATGAACTGGTGGAGAAGCGCGGTGTGGACGTGCCCACCCAGCGGGAGTACCTCGCCGGCCTGGCGCTGCATGTGCAGGCGCGTCCGACCGCGGCCGGCGCGAGTGAAGAGGAACGGGGCCTCTTCACTCGCGCGGAAGCCCTGGAGTGCCTCGCCGAGCTTCACCGCAAGCGCTCGGAGCAGGAGCGGCCGGGGATGACCCCCCGTCAGGCCGAAGGGGAGATGGCGGATTTCCTGGACTACCTGGCGGACCGCACCGGCCTCCTCCGGGTCCGGCCCGATGGCTCGCTTTCCTTCCTGCACCTCTCCTTTCAGGAGTACCTCGCCGCCTGGCGCCTGGAAGAGGAGCGGGAGCCGGAGAAGGAACTGCTGGAGTTCTTCCGGAGTCACCTGGGGCAGACGGCGTGGGAGGAGGTGCTGCTCCTCCGGCTCTACCTGTTGAGTACGGCAACCGGAAATCGCCGGCAGCTCCTTTTCTCGGTGACCGCGAGCCTGGTGCGCGGCCTGGAGGCCGCGCCGGACGGGGGCGCGCCGGAGCAGTGGCTCACACTGGCGCGGGCCGTGCGGGACAACCTGGCGCTGGGCAGCGAGACACGCGCCGCCATTCTCGCCCGCGTCCTGGAGTTCTGGATGCGGGAGCCGGTCCTCTCCGGCCCGTGGTACGGCGTGCTGGAGGAGATTCGGCTCTTTGCCCCGCTCGCCGCCGAGGCGTTCCGCTTCACCCTGTCGAATGTCTGGGCCGGCGACCCGGTTCTCCTCCGCGCCGTCACCGCGCTCCACCTGCACGTGCGTCTGGCGAGTCCGCCCGGATCGCCTGTTTCCCCCGCGTGGGGCCTGCCGGACGACGCCTGCACCCGGCTGAGGGCGCGAGGCGACTTGCCGGCGCTCAGCGCCTACCTGTCCATGCTGCCTCCCGTTCCTGAACTCGGCCCGCTGCCGCACGCGGACGCGACCCCGCACGACTGGCTCGCGGCCCTGGCGACGTTCGATGGCCCGGACGTGTTCCACCGGACGCTGGCGTGGATGGGGCAGATTTCGGAAGCCGGAGCGGACGCGACTCCGGCGGCTCTCACCGCGTCGGCCCGGCTGATCTGCGGCAAGGTGAGCCACGAGACCGCGAGCCGGGCTGCGTTCGCACACGCGCAGGCCGGGAGCGCCGGAGCGGTTCCGTTCCGCCGTTGCGGTGAACTGGCGGTTGCGTGGCCCGCGCTCTATCGGGTCCGCGTGCCTCACGCCGCGTTTCGGGTCGGGTCGCAGTCCGGCGGTGCGACGCCGGTGGGGGCGGCGAGCCCCGGCGCGCTCCAGACCGGGGAGACCTTCCTTCTGGGGGTCCTGGGGATCGAGAACCCGGCGGATGCACCGCTCGCGGACTGGGCGGCCCGGCAGATGCGGGCCGCGCTCGCACCCCATCTGGAAACGAGCCCCGAATTGGAGGAGCAAATTCGGGAGAAGTCGGACGCCTTCGTCCGGGCCTTCGTCCGGGCCTTCGGCCGGGCCTTCGGCCGGGACTTCGTCCGGGACTTCGTCCGGGACTTCGTCCGGGACTTCGTCCGGGACTTCGTCCGGGACTTCGGCCGGGACTTCGTCCGCGACTCCGGCCGGGACTTCGGCCGGGCCTTCGGCCGGGCCTTCGGCCGGGCCGTCGGCGTCGACCCGGATGCCCCGGACTGGCAGCAGCAGTGGGAGCTTGCTCTCGCCCGTGAGGAACACACGGAGACTGCCATTCGGCTGCTGGAGAGCGAGCCGTTCTGGAACTTCGTGTACGATTGGTACTGGTATCGGGCCCCCGACCTTGATGTCCAGCTCCCCGGGAATTCCGGGTCGGCGTGTTCGATCGAGGAGGTGACGGTTGCGAACCCATTCGCGCTCTCGCTCGCCTTTGCGGAACTCTGGGGACTTGGGGGCGTCGAGATCCTGCTCGCTGCCGGTCGGCGGCTGTACCAGGGATATCCGTCCGGGGACGTGCCGGACGAGGAATGGGAGCGCGAGCTCCTCCGCCACCCGGTGAACGTGTACGCGGCGGCGCTGGCGTGGGAGGAGCGTATGGCGCCCCTGGCGGCGGCGGGGGTGCGACTGGCGGGGCCGCACGGCTGCCTGGTGCTGGCGCACGCGGCCTACGCCGAGCTGATGACGGGGCTGGATCTCACGTGCCCGGCCTGGACGGCGCTGCTGGAGGGGCGGGACCGGGAGGATGCGGAGTTGGGCGGGTACTACCGCGTGTATGAGAGGGTGCGGGTGGCGGGCGCGGGGCGCGGGAGGCGCGGGAGGCGCGCGGGGCGTGAGGGGGGCGAGGGCGCGCAGGGCGTGAGGGACGCGTGAGGCGCGGGGTGCGCGCGGGAGGC
>SXGS01614958.1_pt1 | contig 31768 bp, 21 predicted proteins | sample 3174681 | NCBI WGS metagenome assembly SXGS01 (sample SAMN11356861, study PRJNA531348) | freshwater metagenome | isolation source: freshwater sample F1-80 | place: China: Fuxian Lake, Yuxi | collected 2017-12-25 | reverse complement strand
CTGGCCGTCCTTCCCGCGCAGGCGGGAATCCAGGTTGTTGTCCCCTGGATTCCGGGTCTCGCGTGGCTCGCCCGGAATGACGGGGTGCCACGAGTGTCCGGCCTGGGTAGAAGTTTTGTTTCTGAGCAGCGTAGCGAAGCAATCTGTGTTTTTGCTGGAGATTGCTTCGTCGCTCATGCTCCTCGCAATGACAGCTATTCCCTAACTTCATGCCATTGACCTTTAGGGAACCGACAACTCATCGTGTCGTAGACAAGAAAAAGAGGCGTCATGGTTACACCGCAAGGCGCACAAACCGCAAACGACATCTTCGCCAACGCCCAAGCCCTCGCTCCACTGATTCATGCCTCCCGCGAAAGCATGGAGGCAGAACGACGATTGCCAGCTCCGGTCGTGACAGCGCTCAGAAAGCTTGGCGCGTTCCGTTTGGCCATTCCACGCGCGTACGGCGGGCTTGAGCTTGATCCTGTGGCCCAGGTCAAAGTCGTGGAAGAATTGTCACGGCTAGACGGTTCGGTCGGCTGGTGTGCGATGATCTCGTCGGCTGGCAGTTTCGCCGCTGCATTCCTGGCACCGGATGTTGCCCAGCGGCTCTGCGGTCATGAGGATTTTTCTCTTGCCGGCCAAGTCGTCCCGGTTGGACGTGCCGAACTGGTTGATGGTGGTTATCGCGTCACTGGTCGCTATCGCTTCGGTAGCGGCTGTCAGCATGCTTCACTCATGGTCGGGGGATGTGTGGTCTTTGAAAACGGCACCCCGCGCCGGCTGGCCAATGGTCAACCCGAGACTCGGGTCATGAGCTTTCCCCCTTCGGCCTGCAAGATTCTCGACACCTGGCATACGACTGGACTCCTCGGCACCGGCAGCAACGATTTCGAAGTCGCAGATGTCTTCGTTCCCTTTGCCGAGAGCTGGAGTTTCGCCGAGCGCCCGCCCTACTCCGGCACGCTCTATCGGTTTCCTCCATTATTTCTCGTCACGCACGCCGGGGTACCGCTGGGGCTGGCGCGTGCAGGCATAGACGCAGTTATTGAGTTGGCCAGCGGCAAAGCATTAGCGCCCGACCCTCATCAACTCTTCGGCTCTCGCCTCCTCCGCGAGGAGTCGCGTGTTCATGAAGCCATCGCCGTGGCAGAAGGAGCGCTCGCAGCGGCACGAAGCTTTACCTATTCCACGCTGACCGAGCTATGGGATACGCTCAACCGGAGCGAGAAACCCTCCCCTCGCCAACGCGCCTTGTATCGCATCATGCTGATTGATGTGCATCGCATGGCCAAAGAGGTGATTACCTCGATGTATGACTTGGCAGCCACCAGCGCGATCTATCGCAGCCACCCGCTCGATCGCATCATACGCGATATCTTGACCGCGTGTCAGCATGGAGTCGTACACCCGAAGATGTACCGGCCAGCCGGTCGCCTGTTGTTGGGACTCGCGGCTGGAGACCCGTTGTTCTAAGCAAGGACCGTCCACCTATGAACGAACTCCACGCACAATTTCATCGCGACGGCGTTATTTTCATCGCAGGCGCACTCGATCAGCGCACCTTGCAACTTGCCACAGAAGCGTTCCAATGGACGTACGATCATCCCGGCCCTGGTGCTGGCTCCGTCTTGTTAGGTACACCAGGCACCTTTTATCAGGATCAAGCCAACCCTGACTGTTTCCCGGCCTACCGCACTCTACTGCGGGAGACCTGCTTACCAGACCTCGCGGCTACCCTCTTCGGAAGCGAGAGCGTGTGGCTGCTGTATGAACAGATTTGGTTCAAAGACGGCAACACGCGCCGCACGCCCTGGCACCAAGATATGCCGTATCTGCCGGTCACCGGCGACGATCTCTGCGTCATGTGGATCAATCTGGAACCGGTGGCCAAAGAAGTGTCTTTGGAATTCGTGCCCGGCTCACATCACGGTCCTTTGTTTAACCCTTCGGCGTTTAATCCCAACGATGTCTCCGCCGCGTTATTCGCGCCGGGCGTGCTGCCGCCTTTGCCGGATATCGAGTCAGCCCGCGATCAGTGGCCAATCACCTCGTGGGCCACACAGCCGGGCGATGTCATCATCTTTCATCCAGCGATGTTGCATGGTGGTGCGCCTACGTTCGCTGGCCAACCGCGCAGAACCTTGTCTCTACGGTTTTTCGGCGAACGGGCATTTTGTGCAGCACTTCCGCACGGTGGTTTAGCTGACGTGGATGGCCTCAAGCACCGCGACGGCGGTCGGCACCCGTTGAAAAAAATGGTGTCGATGGCACCGGGGACACTGTTTCGTCACCCAGATTTTCCTCAGCTGAGGCCCTAGATGAAAAGAACCCTGCCCAACAAGATTTCTGATGTGCGTCAGGCGTGAGTGTCGGCAATGATCCGCTTCAGCCCAGCGTCATTTTCGCCTGGACGAAACGGTAAATAGAGGCTCACACGATCCAAGAGGCCGTCGTAGCGCATGCGCAGTTTCTTGCCGATCTCGTCAATCGGACCGCTGATGCAGAACTCATCAAGCATTTCGTCGGTGATCTCACGCGCCATGCCGGCCCAGTCACCAGCCGCAGCTTTGGCATTGAGTTTTCCGCTGACCTCTGCCCAGCCATGGGTTTCTAGCACTGGCGCATACGTGCGTGTCGAAGCGTAGAACCCAATCTGTCGGCGGATGTCTTCGCGTTGCGCGGCGATAGCTTGCGTGCTATCGCCGGTTGCCACCATCGCTTGTGTGGAGAGCGTCAAATCTTTTCGCGAACGGCCAGCTTTGCGTGCGCCGGTTTCAAGAGCCGGGATCAGTGATTCACGTAAGAAACGTGGCGAGTTGAGCGGATGAACATGAAAACCATCGCAGACTTCACCGACCATCTCGGCAATCAGGCGATTTACACCGGCAACGTAGATAGGAATCTTCGGGTGGTCGATCTTCGACGGACTGAAAAACGGCGTCATCATCGTCAGACGATAAAACTCGCCTTCGAAGCGCAGCGGCCCGCCGGTCTGCCAGCAATCCCAGACAGCGCGCATCGCTAAAATCATCTCACGCAGCTTTTTGACCGGCGACACAAAGGGCACGCTAAAGCGTCGTTCATTGTGACCTTTCACTTGAGTGCCAAGCCCGAGAATGAAGCGCCCGTTGGAATTGGCTTGCAGGTCCCAGCAGGTGTGCGCCAACACGGTCGGGTTACGCGGAAAGGCCACGGCAATCGCCGTTCCCAAATTGACGCGCGTGGAGTCGGCGGCGGCAATCGCCAGCGGCATGAACGGGTCGTGGCCAGTCTCGATGGACCACAGCCCGTCATGACCAATTCCTTCAGCCCAGCGAGTAAACTCACGTATGCTCGTAAAGCTGGTCGCAGCAATGACGGTATCGAATTTCATGTCTCTTCTCCCTTGGTTACACTCATAACTTGCTTTAGTCGGAGTTGCAGCAACTCGCTTCTGCGTCCAGAGGACTCGTACGCAGATCGCCACTAGGACATATAGTTCGGGAAACTTGGGGTCAAGAAAGTAACCCCCTGAATGGCACGGCCAGATAGAAAAGCCGAGCGCCTCAGACGGCCACGCTCGTCCCGTCAAACTGGGTCAGCGTAAAGCCGCTGAAGGCTTCGGGGCAGGTGCTGCGCAGGTCCTTCAGAAGACCGACGGCCACCGCCTCCCCTAACTTCAGTCCCTCAACTCCATCCGAACGCCAATGCACCCCCGCCATGTTTCGCGCCAAGGCGAGGTTGGAGGCCAGCTTGTCAAGTTCGTCCCCTACCCTCAATCGCCTCTCTTGGGAGAGCGTCAGAGAAAGCCCGTCGGCACTAGCGACCACCGGATTGGGGAGAAAGAACGTCTCGTCAAAGAAGGCTTTGAGGACAGTCGCACACGCGCCGGCAATGGCCGCATGTCCGGCTGGGTAGGATGGGTGCGTCGGACAGCCTTCAGGATAGGCCATGGGCAACAGGTACGAACCGTAGGTCCGCTGCACTCGCTGAAGGGATGCCGACTCCAGCACCTGGGCGTTGAGGGGATACGAGGCAGCTTTGGTCAAATGATTATGGACTCGTCCGGCATAGGCTTCGGGTCGCAGCCGACGATGCACCAGCCACTTGTGACACCAGCTGGCTTTGAGCGCAGCATTGGCAACACGGGCAACGAGATCAAGCACATGCGCCGCCCCAAAGGTGATGAACCCCGCTTGCGTGCGTGAGCGCTTGTACGGCAGTTCGATCTTGAACGGCACGCCTAGACCTAGCAAGATCAAGCAGGCATGGAGAAAGGCTTGATAGGTGTAATCTCTGTGTACATACTCCGCCAAGTCGCGCCCGTTACGCAAATACTTGGGGGTAGGATCAAAAACATTGACCCGCGCCGGGGGTACACCCCGCTGGTTGGCAAGCCACTCGGGGTAGGTCGTGAGATAATCGTCACCGGCGATCGGCACGCGATTGCGCTGGGGCACGATCAGGCTCCCTTGGGGAATATCCAGCCACAAAAATTGCGAGAGGTAAGGACCAGTGAGGTCGCCCTGGGTAGGACCACGAAAGAGGGTCGCGGGGGTCACTTTGCCGTTGCTGGTCGGTCCGCGAAAGTCACCGCACCGCGAGAGGTCCGCCGCTGCCGCGTTGGTCAGCGGATGGCGGTCATACTCGGCAAAGGGAACATCGCGAGTGAGCGCTTGCCAGTAAAGTTCGATCATTTCGCTAGCCGTCTCGGCGCTACTGAAGGCGGGCGGCGCAATCATGTCTAACTGATGCGGATCATAACCTTCCAGCTCAAAGGCGTAGGCAGCCGAAGGATTAGCGAACTTGACACGCCCACCCAAGGGAATCGCCTCAAAGTCAGTTGTTGCTTCGCTCGTAAGAGCTTTGAGCAACGCAGTGTAAGCCTGGAGATCAACTTCTCCCAAGGCATTATGGGGCAGACATTTGGTGAAGCTGGCGATCTTAGTGGAATAGCGTTCTTCATCGCCGTTGGTGGGATAGGTCGGCAACGGCAGGGCGTTGTGAGTTAAAGCGGCCTCGTGGCGGAGGCGATAGGCGCGTTGACGACGGTCGTAGACAGTGTCAGGGGTCATCTCGGCGGCATTTGCTGGCGTTAGACCATCGAGTGTTGAAAACCCGGTGACCCCGGCTGCCACCGTTACAGCGGTGGCCCCGCCAATCTGTTCGAGAAAGCGCCGCCGAGTCAGTTGCCCGAACACTTTTCTCTGTCTCAATTCTCTGTCTCCGCAAAGCCTACTGATGCAGCAGTACGGACACGTTCGCGGAACCCTCGTTCGCCGCGATCACGTCCGGCTTGCCATCACCGTTAAGATCCGCCACCGCGACCCCGCGCGGGCTGGTGCCCACCGCAAAGCGTCGCTCGGCTTGGAAGGTACCGTTGCCGTTGCCGAACAACACCGAGACGCTGTTGTGACCACTCCCATTGGCGGTCACGAGATCCAAGGCGTTATCGCCATTGAGATCGATGGCCACGATGGAGTTCGCCGACACGTCTACCGTAAAGCGTTGCTCGGCTTGGAAGGTGCCGTCGCCGTTGCCCAGCAGCACCGACACGGTACCTGCGGAATTTACCGAGATGATATCGCCACGATCATCGCCGTTAAGGTCGGCGACTATCACTGCGAACGGGGTCGCCCCGACCGCGAAGACGCTCTGCGTCTGCAGAGTGCCGTCCTCATTGCTCAGCAACAGCGAGACGGTGTTGTTACTGCTTGTCGCGACGACGTCCCCGAAGTCGTCGCCGTTGACGTCTCCGACCGTCACGCCGCGAGGAGTCGAGCCCACCGTGAAGACGCGCTGCGTCTGGAAGGTGCCATTGCCGTTCCCGACCAGTACGGACACGGTGCCGATGTTATTGCTCGTGACGATATCTGTAATATCATCGTCGTTGACGTCCCCAATCGCCGCTGCATTAGGCTGACTCCCGACAGCAAAGGAAAGAACATTTTGGAAGGTGCCGTTGCCGTTGCCCAGCCGCACCGTGACATTAGCGGAGTTGAAATTGGCGGTGACGAAATCGGCCCGGGTATCGCCGTTGAAGTCCGCGACTGACACTGTTTGGGGGACGGCCCCCATAGTCAGGGAGATCGGGATCTGGAAGGTGCCATTGCCATTCCCGAGCAGGATCGAGCTCGTACTAGCGGACGCATTGGCCGTAACCAAGTCTGTGAACGCATCCCCGTTGAAATTCGCGACCGCAACGGATTTAGGGCCGTTACCCACCGCAAAGAAACGCTGCGTCAGCAAGGTGCCATCACCGTTACCCAGCAGCACCGAGGCGCCGTCGGAAGCCGAGCTGACGGCGACCACGTCTATCAAGCCATCGCCGTTGACCTCGCCCGCCGCCACTGCATCTGGCTTCCCTCCCGGGCTAAAGCGCTGCGCGGTCTGGAACGTGCCGTTGCCATTCCCTATCAGTACTGAAATATCATCGGTGCTCTGGTTGGCCGTGAGGATATCGGCACTGTCGTCGCCGTTGAGGTCCGCGACGAACACGGATTGGGGGGTATTACCCCCCACCGGCACGAGGCTCGCATTCTGCAAGGTGCCATCCCCATTGCCGAGCAGCACCGCCGCCGCATTCGAGACCCGGCTGGCCGTGACTACATCCGCCTGACCGTCATTGTTCAGATCGGCAATCGCCACAGAGAAGGGATTGGAACCAGCGATGAACCGTTGTTGGGTCGCGAGGTTGCCACTGGTCTGGCCGAGTAACACGGAGACGTCATTGCTAGTGGCATTGGCCGTGACCACATCGGCAATACCGTCGCCGTTGAGGTCCCCCACCGCCACCGCTAACGAGGCGCTCCCAGCGGCGAACTGCCGGGGAGTCTGAAAGGTGCCGTTGCCGTTGCCGAGCAACACCGAGACGTTATCGGCGCTGTTGGCGGTCACGATATCGCGCGTGCCGTCGCCGTTGACATCCCCCACCGCCACCGCCCGTGGGCTCGTACTCAAGAACAAAGTCTGCTGAGTCTGGAAAGTACCGTTGCCGTTGCCGCGCAGTAGGGAAATGAAGGTGGAATTGCTGTTAGCGACCACGAGATCGACAATCCCATCGCCCGTGAGGTCCGCCACCGCGACCCCACGAGGAATCTGCCCCACGCCAAAGCGCTGCTGCGGCTGGAACGTGCCATTGCCGTTGCCCAGCAAGACAGCGACCTCGCCAAGGAGGTTGGTGTTGGTGGCCGTGACGAGGTCCAAGATCTGATCCCCATTGAGGTCCGCCATCACCACCACCACCGGGTCAAGCACGGGAAAGACTTGCCCTGGGTACTCCCCAGCGCCAGGAACGACAGGAATGTCGCCCACGTTGGTGACACCACCGAGCACCGGCGGGGCGGCGCGCGGCGAACCGCCTTGCAACATCTGCCCTTGCGGCGTCGTGAAGGTCGCCACGCAACGAATTCTGCCCACAATCGTCGGCACGTTCGGAATCGAGAACGTCCCGCCTGCGCCCGTCGCCCCAGTCATCTCGGCACAGGTAACCGTCGCTCCAACCGCTGGCGTACCGTCTGGCATCAGCACCCGCCCGGCCACCGTAGTGAGCGGATCGGGGATGACGTTGACCACGACATTCGGTGCCGCCCCCACACTCCCACCGACGTCCACGACCGTCGCGCCCAAGGTCAGCGAGGAGACGCCGATGGGCACGGTGACGGTGAACTGATATGGGAAGGCCGTGTCGGTCGCCACGAGCACCCCATTCACCAGCAGGCTCACCGCCGCCACGGTCACATCATCCGCGGCCTGGACGCTGATCGGCAGTGTCGCTTCCTCGATGACCGTCGCACCCGGGGCTGGCGAGGTAATACTCGCCGTCGGCGGGATACCGGCGGTGTCCACCAGCGAGAGGTATTGACCAATGTACAGCCGCGTGTTGCCAGTCGCGCCATTCTCCGTAATGGTCCCGTTTTCCGCCGTGAGGTAGACGAAGGTGCCATCCACGGCGAGGCCGGTACCGTTGGCGTCGTCAATACCGCTAAAATCCAGAATAGCCCGCAGGATCGGCGTGGCCGGGGTGCCCACATCGAAGATGGGTACGCCGTTCACAAAGAAGGTATCGGCCCCAAAGGCAAACCGCCCAGCCTGCGCCACATCGTTCAACACCCCGCCGGTCGTGCTGGTGCGCACCACTGGTGCCGTAGGGGTGCTGAGATCGACCACAGTCAAACTGCCAAAGAAGGCAGCCACGAAGGCGAAGTTCCCGCTCAACACCACGTCGCGGGCATCTGAGGTGGACACACTGCCAAGGTTCACCGGGCTAGTAGGATCGGTCAGATCGACCACTCGGATGCCACTACTCCCAGCAGCCACCACGGCCAGCGCCGCCTCACGACTGACCGCCACGCCTTTGGCAGTCCCCGGCGTGTCGAGAGAGCCGATCAACTTGGCTGTGGCCGGATCGGTGATGTCGATGACCTGCAAGCCCGTAGCACCATCGGCCACCAGCGCCAGCGTATCCTTCACCGCCACGTCCTGCGCCACGCCTGGGGTATCCACCGCTTTGAGGATGGTCGGGTTGAGCGGGTCACTGATGTCCAAGATCTGTAAACCTGACGCGCCGTCCGCCACATAAGCGAGATCGCCTACCACCACCACATCGTTGGCGTTGCCAGGTGTGTCTTTGGAGCTGACGACGGTAGGCGTATTGGGGTCGGAGACATCCACCACTTGCAGGCCGGTTGCTCCCGCCGCCACATAGGCATAGTCGCCGCTAACATCGACATTGTTGGCAAAGCCGGGAATGCTCACGGCTGCGAGCGCGGTGGGTGCGAAGGTCCGTACCAAGATCGTCGCCTGGCCGGAGAAGCCGCTGTTCGTGGCGGTGATCGTGCAATTACCGTTATTGCTGGCAAACACCCGCCCTTTCTCGACCCCGAAGTTACACACGGTCAGGTCGTTGGACGTGTAGTTCGTGCCGGGATCAGCCGTGATATTGGCAGTACTACCATCGACCCGCCGGCCGGTGACCGTGAGCTTCTGCGAGGCTTCGCCAAGGATAGTATTCACAGTCAGGACGAAGTTCGCCGGCGAGACTTCGACTGCCATCAACGCGGGGCTGCTGGTAGGGTCAGTAGGACTACTGCCAGCGGCGATCTCCGCCGCGTCCTCGCTGCCATCGCCATCGGTATCGCGTAGCAGCGGATTGGTCACGAATCCATCAGCGCCAGGCAGCGCTTCCTCACCGTCGGCAATCGTGTCGCCGTCGGTGTCAGCAACTTGGAAGTCGGTGCCAAAATCCACCAATTCTTGTTTATTGGTCAGGCCATCACCGTCGGCGTCCTCGAAGCCGTCGACCGGATTGTTGGGATCAAGGCCGTTAGCTAGTTCGATGTCGTTAGGGATACCGTCCCGGTCACTATCGCCAGCGTCAAGGCTGACAGTGACCCGGAAAAAGCTGGAGACCGCTTCATAGAGCACGGTAATTAAAACCGGCCCGCTGGCGACGGCCGTTACCACTCCGGTGCTGCTCACTGTGGCGATGGCCGGGCTGCTGCTGCGATAGCTGGTGGCGGGATCGCTCGTCACGTTGCGCGTGCTGCCATTGGGAAAGACGGCGGTGACGGTGAGTCGTGTCGTTGCGCCAGCCGAAGTGAGCGTGGCGGTTGGCGTGGTAACCCTGAGGGAAGAAGGCGTCAGTTCCAGCACATCAAAGAAGATCTCTCCCACATTCACGATGCCGTTCGTCGGCACGGTAAACAGGTCGGACTGCCCGCCGTGCGTGAGGCCGTCGGCCACGCAGGTCGCCCGGGCGCGTACTTGGCCGAAGTTGGTCGGCACGTTCGGTATGGTCCATTTGCCATCCGGTCGCACTTGGGCGGTGCGGTTGAGGACGGAGACGACGCAGTGCTCGTTAAGAGGAGGCGCAGGAATGATAGGGATGATCTGGTTGGGCGGTGCGCTGCCCGTCGGACCTTCCCGAAATTGCGCCTCGCTCAAGCTGGCCATGGCGAGGGAAATAGCCGCCAGTCCAAGCAGGCATGATCTGAAGAGTCCTAGACGCTGCATCTTTGTCACGCTCTCAGTTGCTCTCTACTCACACGCCAAGGGATTCCCGGCCTGCAGAACACCAGGAAAACACGCTTCAGTGCAGCCATATACCTTGTCGGCGGGATCGGGAATGCCTTCATTGTGTATCTCAGTACTGGGAGCACCCGGGTCGCAGCCATGAGCATGGACCAACTCATGCAGTATTACGGCCTCTCTTCCTTCTGGGGAACTACACGCACTACCACCAGTAACTGTTCCCTTCGCCATGACGATCGTATTGCCGCCGACAGACGGAGCGTAAGCACAGCTGTCGTGCTCTCTATCGCAGGCGATTCTCAGCCCGGCATTGTTCAGATTGTCTATCATCTTACTGCGCAAAGGCTCGCCAACGCAGAGGCCGGTAAGTGTATTCTCCAATACGTCACATGCCACTTGCTGGATCGCTCCTATGCTGAAAGGGGCCGCCTCATTTGGCTCGCATTGACCATCATTGCATTGATTCCTACAGGAATTGTCGACAAAAATCTTCGCATTCAGGATGAAGCCGTCGCCGCAGGAGCTGGTATTAGGCGCATCTCGGCACGGCGTGCCATCTGGGACATCAATATTTGCGCATCCTCCTTCAACCAAAAAGTCCTCCGTGCAATCATTGCCGTCGTCGCATTCATGCTCGCAGGTGCCGATGCCGTTGGGATTCCCGCCGCAATGCCAGCCGCCTTTGATGACGCCAACACCAGGGTCAGAGGTAATGACCATGCCATCCTCGCTCACCGTCCCCGGGCCAATACTGACAAACGACCCCAGATCGTGATCGAACGAGTACATCTCGGTCTTCTGCCCCGGCGCGAAGCCGTCAGTGTTAGGAATAGTCAGGGCCGCCGGCGGGTTGAAGTGTACCCCAGCAGGTTGAATGGTGACGATGAATGTGGGTTGCTGTCCAAAGTTAGGCACCATCGGCACTTTGTCCGGGTGTACCATCGTCACACTCACCGTTCCGCGCTTGCTGCCATCTGGGAAGGTCGCTGAACCGGGAACAATGGTGAGCGAGAAGCCTGGTACTTCGGCCAGGGTCAGCGTCCCGCCCGTGCTCTCATCCACTAAGAGGCCATTGGGGGTGTCGATGGGCAGCAGAAAGATCGGCATACCGATGGTGTTGTCCCGCCCGGCAATCGTCACCATCTCGTATTCGAGAGTGGGCCAGGGCCGGCCGTCACGCAGTGCCGCAGTGGTGCCATCGGCTACCAGCTTCACACGCCCTACTGGCGCGGGTTGTAAGACAAATTGCCCTTGGTCGTTGGATTGGGTCGTCAACGGAGAACCGTCGAGGTACAAGGTCACGCCGGGGATGGGTTGGTCGGTATTGTCCAACACCACACCGCTAATCTTGGTCTGCTGCGGATCACCCGCCACTTTGCCCGAAGCCATGAAGGTCGCTGCTGCGCCTGGGTTGCCCGGAAACGCAGCATTGACCATGTTGTTGTCAAACCCTTCGTCTGGCCCCAAGGTGAGCACCGCTTGCGCTCGCCCGTCGCTGTCGGTAGTGACGGTCATTGACGGTTGCCCAGCAAAGCTCCCCCCACCCTGCTCGACCGTAAAGGTCACAGGCACGCCGCCCAAGCGATTATTGCCTTGGTCAATCACGGCAACGATAAAGGGCTTGGGTAGCGGCTGGCCGACGACGCCGGTTTGTAAGTTGCCCGCATCAACCACAATGAGGTTCGCGTCTCCGGGGAGCGCCGAGAGACTAAACAGCGCCTCGCCGACAAAGCCGGTTGCCATTGCCTGTACCCGATTGTTGCCGGCTCCAGCCCACGTCCCCAGCGTGAAGTTGACCTGCGCCTGGCCGTTGGGGCCGGTAGTCGCCGCCACCATGCGGCCCGTGGTCGCGCCGGCGGACAACACGCCATCATTCTCCAGCACTTTGAACAGCACGACTTTCCCCACTGCCGGGGCCCCGTTCTCAGTCAGTTGTACGACTAACGGCTGCGGTAAGAGGGTGCCAATGCCGCCCGTCTGCGTATTTCCCGACGCGATGGCAATCTGTTTGGTCGCCGTGGTGTCGAGCGTCACGCTGACGCGGGCGCTATCAACATTCTCAGCGCGGTCTTGCGCCGTGCAGGTGATGGTGTTCGCGCCAGGATCAAGCGGGACCCCGGTCACGATAAAGGCGCGGTTGGCAATCTGCCCACTGCGTCCGTTGCAAGTGACCAACGCTTGCAACTCGCCAACGGTACCGACGACGATGTCATTGACCAGACCACTCACCGTGAGCGGTTGGGCAGTGACCAGCGCCCCATCGCTGGGCGTGTTGATGGTGATGCGCGGCGGCGTGGTGTCAAGGGTGACGGTGATGCTGGCCGTGCCGACTTTGCCGCTGGCGTCGGTGGCGACACAGGTGAGGGTGTTGGGGCCTTCGTGAAGCACGACCTCTGGAACGCTGAAGGTCCCCGGTCCAGTTGTGGCCGGGAGGTCGTTGCACGAGACTGCAACGGCCGTCGGGTCTACCGTGCCAGACACCGCCTGCCGCTCTTGATTGAAGAGGGCGAGGTTCTGCGGAGCGGTGATGGAAATAGCGAGAGGCGGGCACGGCAGATCCGCGCCGGTGCAATCCTCGTCTAGGCCATTGCCACAGATCTCGGTCTGTGCGCCTTGCCGAGGATCGCAGACTTGGGATGCCCCAGCGATACAGTTCTCGACCGTGTGCTCGCAGAGTCCTTGGCCGCAGGTGGTGCTCCCCAAGCTGTCATCGACCACATCATCACAGTCGTCATCAACATTATTACAGACTTCTGCTGTCGGGGTTCCTGGCTCAACGTTGCAGACCGTCTCGGTTTCATCCGGTGAACAGACCTTCACCCCCGTGCGTGTACAGACGCTCGTGCCCACTATGCACGCACTGCCTTTGTCGAAGCCCTCATCAACCACTCGGTCGCAGTCGTTATCGGCACCGTCACACAGCTCCGGCGCACCGGTGTAGACCAGTGGGTCGGCATCGTCACAGTCACCCTCTCGCTCCGTTTGGCTGTCGCCATCGGCATCGTCTTTCTTGCCGCTGGGGAATTTGAACAGAGTTTTCTTGGGTGCATCCTTGATGGCAAAGTACAAGCTCACCACACCACTGTCGTCGCCAATCTGAAGCGTCAGCGATAGCGGATTGGAGACAGGGGAAAGCGGCAGCGTCAAGTGTGTGGCAATGGCGGTGAACGTCCACCCCTCGCCCTTCTTGACCAATGTCAGTCGCGTCAGGCCACCCTTGGTCCCCTTGAAATGCCACGTGGTCTTCTTGGCCGCGTCTTTTTGCGTGAAGGTGTTGGCGGGAATGGTTTGCGTAAAAGGGCCAAGGGTGAAGGTCACTGCTTCCGTGGCAGGATTGGCACCATTGAGGAAGCACAGAAAGACAGCGCGAGAGAAAGAAGAAAAGGGACGAGAGCAAAGAAGCGAACAAGGGAGGGCAAAAACCTGGGCGGCAAAGCACAGGCCGCTCTCATCGGCTCGCCCAGACGCACTCTCTCGGTCAGACGCACCACAGTTGCCCACCTTTTGCCTATCGCTAAGACGAGGAAAAACGGCTCACTCACACCTGACGACCCAGCAGCTGCATCAACATCCTCGGCTGTTCGTTACCGCTGCTCCGCCACTCTCCAAGTCTCAGACACGGCAACCTGGGCTATAGCGGATTCGCAAGCTGCTTGTCAAGGAAAATTTCAATGTCGAGAATAGAGGCGAATTGTCAAGAAAGAGCGTTCACGCTACAAAAGGACGCGCCATCAAGCAGATTTGCAGGAGATAGTTATGACCGAACAACGAGTATTCACCGCACGCGATGACCGCTTCCACTTTGCAGAGATGGGTAATGATTGGTGGGCGACGGAAACCTCTTGGTTCTCGTTTTGCCACCCGGAACGTCGCTTAGGCGGTTGGTTCTACACCATGGCACGGCCCAACATCGGCACCGTGGCCGGAGGCGCATGGATCTGGGATCATACGGCGCATCTACCCTGGGAGGTGCTCTATTCTGCGAATTATTCAGCCCTGCAACTACCGCGCGATCAAGACCTCAACGACATCACCTTACCGACCGGCGTCTCGATCCGTGTCATCGAACCCTGCATGTCGTATGCCTTGGGCTACAAGGATGGAGATCGCTTGCAAGCGTCGCTGCGTTTCGACGGGGTGATGCCTCCAGAACCGCTGACCAGCACCGGGTCTACGTTCGGCCACGCACACCATTTCGATCAGATTGGGCGGGTGACTGGAGAGCTGGTCCTGCACGGCGAGACCATTCCGATCAATTCGCTTTCAGTGCGTGATCGCACCTGGGGGCGACGCCCCGAAGATCGTCCACGTCAAGCCGCATACGTCACCGGCGTCGCCACCGCCACGCACGGGTTTCTCGCAGTGACGAATATTGAAGCTGACCGCAATCCTGTGGCGTATGGGTTCCTACGACGTGAGGGTCGCACTGTACGGCTCGTCGAAGGCGAACGAACTATCGAGCGCGACATTCAGCAAGGCTGGATTACACGCATTACACTGCACGCCAAAGACGCCGAGGGACGAGAACTCGTTGCCGTCGGCGAACCGGTGAGTCGCATCATCCTCAATCGTCACACTTTTATCGACATCAACAGTCTGATTCGCTGGGATATGAACGGCGAGATCGGCTGGGGTGAGGACCAAGACATGTGGCCGATGCACAGGTGGTCGAGAATGCGGAGAACTGTTCGGGCCTGACAGGCTGGCGGTCTGCCACACTGAGGTTGATGGGTTCAAGTTCGTCATGCCAGCGAAGGCTGGCATCCAGGGAGATTCAGCACTGGCCTCCAGTTCTGCTTCCTGGATTCCGGGTCTCGCGTTGCTCGCCCGGAATGACGTACCCGCCATTTACCCCTCATTCATCATTTAGTGACGGAACGCTTGACACGCTCCGCACCATTCACGTCTACACAGATGATCCGTTAGAGTTCGTTCGAAAACACATCCACTTTGGTTTTGGAGGCCCAACCCTCTTCATATGGTGCAGCCATACGACCAAAGGCGCGGAGGTGCTTAAACTTCCACGTCCCATCGATCTTCACATAGTCGTCTTCATAGCGAGCCGCGAGCCACAGCTGGCGATTATCTTTACGGAAGGTAAACGGCCCCAGGAAATACCAGTGTGCTTTCGCCTCGTTGCCGTGCACTTCAATACGCGGATTGAAGACATTGTGTTGCGAGAAGCTGATACGATCCTGGAAGCTCTTGAACAGCTTACGAATCTCCGCATGCCCCTCGGCGCGTCCGATCCCCTTTCCTTCCCATATGCCGTTCTCAGCGAAAATCGACACGATGCGATCCTGATTGTGATCATCATCGCAGATGTCGCAGTATTCAGCTTTGAGCTTTTTGATCGCCTCGGTATCCTGCAGGACAGTAATCTGTCGCGCGAGTTCTGCGTTATCCATGTGAAGTCCTCCTTTTTTTGCCAATGCTGAGTGAGGAAACTGTAGCGGACTTCACCACCGGCCTCAATGAGCACTGGGGAAGAGCATCACCAATCTGGATTATTAATGGACAACCGGGCTAGCTCACATGTTTCCAGGCATGGTAGGAACTACGCACCAAAGGTCCAGACTCCACATGACGAAAGCCGAGGGCGAGCGCCTCGTCGCGTAGAGCGGCAAACTCATCGGGATGCACGTAGCGCTCGACCGGCAACTGGTCTATCGAGGGACGCAGATATTGCCCGAGCGTCAGAATGTCGCAGCCAACTGCTCGCAAATCGCCGAATACGGCGAGCAGTTCGTTATAGGCTTCTCCTAGCCCGAGCATGAGTCCAGTTTTGGTTTTGACGTCCGGGCGTTCTTCCTTGGCTTTTGCTAAGACGCGCAAAGAGCGCTCATATTTGGCACCGGGCCGCACCTGTTTGTAGAGGCGCGGCACCGTTTCTGTGTTGTGGTTATAAATCTCGATGGGCGAACGCGCGACAATGGCTACTGCCTCTTCATTCCCCTGAAAATCTGGTGTCAACACCTCAATCGTGCATTGCGGCTGGAGTGCCTTGAGCGCTCGTACCGTCGCGGCAAAGTGTTCGGCTCCACCGTCGGGTAGGTCATCACGATTGACCGAAGTCACCACGATATGCGAGAGTCCCATTTTGACGGCCGCTTCAGCGACGCGACGCGGCTCTTCTGGATCGAGTGCGATGACGCGCCCATGCTGCACGGCACAGAAGCGGCAATTGCGCGTACACACATCGCCCATCAACATGAAAGTGGCCGTGCCGTGGCCCCAACACTCACCGATGTTCGGGCACTGGGCTTCTTGGCACACGGTATTGAGCTTGAAAGCCGAAACAATCGCTTTCGTCTTAGTGTAGCCTTCGCCACCAGGCATACGCACTTTGAGCCATGCTGGGTGGCGGCGTACCGGAGTGCTGCCCTCGTTCAGCGTTGAGCGTTGAGTGCTGAGTGCTGAGTCGGGAAATGCTTCTGCCATAGTGTTTCCTCATAACCAAAACGCTGCGCCAACCGCGTTGCTGTACAAATTTTCACACTTGCCATATCTACCGCGTGGCCAAGGGATTCCGCCATCGACGTCATGCGCACACCGGGTAAGCCACACGGGACAATGTCGTTGAAGGATCCAAGGTCGAGATCAACGTTAAGCGCGAAGCCATGATAGGTCACCCAGCGCCGCACGCCAATGCCGAGAGAAGCGATCTTCCGCTCGCCTACCCATACGCCAGTCAAGCCAGAGGCTTGTCGCGCGGTGATGCCATATGCAGCTAAAACTTCGATCAATGCAGTCTCCAAAGTGCGGAGATACAAATGCACATCACGGCCATGACGGTTGAGGTCGAGGATAGGATAGCCAACGAGCTGCCCCGGCCCATGAAACGTAACCTCCCCGCCGCGACTCACACGATGAATGGGAATCTGAGGTGCAGTCAGAATATTACGTGCGTCGGCCCCGCGCCCAAGCGTGAACACCGGAGGATGTTCAAGCAAGAGCAAGGTATCGCCAATTTCTCCGCGACAACGCTGCTGCACAAGCTCCTCTTGCCAAGCCAGCGCTTGAGTGTATTCGACGAGGCCGAGATCAAGACACGATAAGCTCTTCGCATGCATCGTTCATCATTCAGCATTCATCATTTAGAAATTGATCCCCCGCCCCTCGGCCGCTAGCGCGGCTTCCATGATCGCCTCAGCTAGCGTTGGGTGAGCATGCACAGTGCCGCTCAGTTCAGCAGTCGTCGCCTCAAGGGTACGGGCCAAGCCAGCTTCAGCAATCAGGTCAGTCGCACCATGACCGATGATGTGACAGCCAAGGACTTCCCCATAGGTTTTATCAATCACCAGTTTCACAAACCCTTCTTCATGACCGGCGGCAATCGCTTTTCCCAATGCGCGGAAGGGAAATTTGCCAATTTTTACGTCGTAGCCGCGCGCCTGTGCTTGCTCTTCACTCAACCCAATGACAGCAATTTCAGGTTGGCAATAGATGCAGGCCGGGATACGCAAGTGGTCGAGCGCGGTGTCGCGATTCCCCGTCATAAATTCGATGGCCGCCACCCCTTCCTCTGACGCAGCATGGGCGAGCAGCGGCGGACCGTTCACATCACCGATGGCATAGATGGCGTCATTGGCGGTCTGCATGCGTTCGTTCACTGTGATGTAGCCGCGATTAAACTCGACCCCCAACGACTCCAACCCAAGCCCGCTGCTCAAGGGAGAGCGTCCCACCGCCACCAGCACTTTATTGGCGGTTCGATGCTTCAGGTCGCCGTTGCTCTCAAGCGTGACTTCTACTCGACCGGGGAACTTCTCCACGCTCTGAAATCTCGTGCTGGTGAGAATCTCGATGCCTTTCTTTCTGAAGATGCGTTCGAGTTCGCGCGCCACCTCGCCGTCTACACCTGGGAGGATTTGCGGCTCCATTTCGACAATGGTCACGCGGCTGCCAAAGGCACTGTAGATGTACGCAAACTCCACCCCGACTGCACCACCACCAATAATGAGGATCGCCTCCGGCACTTCGGTATCAATCAGTGCCTCGCGGCTAGTCAGAACGTATTTGCCGTCGATGGCGAGTCCAGGCAGCGAGCGTTCTCCTGATCCAGTGGCGATGAGAATACGGTCGGCTTCAACCTGTTGCGCTCCTTGGTCAGCAGTAGTGATGACGACGCGGTTTTTCCCCTCCAGGCTCCCCGAACCAGCCAGCAGCGGGATTTTATTCTTCCGCAACAGGAACTCGACGCCTTTGGCCAACCGTTCGGCGACCTCGCGGGAGCGCTTGATAACTTGCCCGTAATCGAAGGACAACCCTTGGACTTTTACGCCGAAGTGTTCACCCTCTTTAATCGACTCATACAGTTCGGCGGAGGTCAGAATCGCTTTCGAGGGAATACAGCCCCAATTCAAGCAGACGCCCCCAGGCTTATCTTTCTCGACGACTGCGGTTTTGAGCCCAAGCTGAGCCGCGCGGATTGCAGCAACATAGCCCCCCGGGCCAGCGCCAATAACGACAAGATCGTAACGTTCCATTGTCTTTATTACACCATTAACCCAACCGGGTTTTCTAGAAGTTTCTTGAGTTCAGCGAGAAATTGCCCACCAGTCACACCGTCGAGGATACGATGGTCGCACGATAACGTCGCCATCATGGTGTGAGCAGCGCGAATCTCACCATTGCGTACGACCGGTCGCTCTTTAATCGCCCCCACTGCCAGAATCGCGCCTTGCGGCGGGTTGATGATCGCAGTGAAGTGCTCGACTGGCAACATTCCCATATTTGAGATGGCGAACGTACCGCCAGAGAGATCGTCCGACGTGGGCTTCCCAGTCCGAGCACGCTCGACCAAGTCGTTGGCACGCTCGGCAATCTCAAGCAACGACAACTGTTCGCAATCGTGAAGCACGGGAACCAGGAGACCATCGTCCAGAGAGACCACCAATCCAATGTTGATGTCAGCTTTCAACTCTCGCCCATCTTCCACAAACGAGGCATTCACCCGTGGATGTCGTTGCAAGGCAATCGCCGCAGCCTTGAGGAGCAAGTGCGTATACGTCACGTCGGCCTTCACGCGGTCGCTCGATTTGAGTGCTGTACGTAGGCGCACGGCCTCCGACATATCGATTTCCACAGTCACATAAAAATGCGGAGCCTCGCGCATACTTTCCGCCATCCGTTTGGCAATGGTCGCCCGCATGCGCGAAAACGGCTCTCGGGTTCCGTGCCCTGCTGGCGTCGGAGGAGTTGCTTCAGACTGCGGGGCTCTCGTTGCTGCCGTTTGCTTCATAGTCGTGCGCCCCTGACCGGCGTAGACTTCCAAATCTTGCTTAATAATACGACCACCAGGACCAGAGCCTTGGACAGCGGTGAGATTGATCCCCTGTTCCTGCGCCATACGTTTCACCAGGGGCGAGGCAAAAATGCGCTCTTGTGTTTCTTTCGCTTCAGGAGCGGTGCGGCGCACACGTGGCTCACGCAGTTCTCGGACTTTACGTTCCGCGAAGGGAAGCGAGGAGCGAGTCACCGATTCAGAGGGCAGCGAGACCTCTTTCGCGGGCACCGTCACAGCCGGCTTGGGCGGAGCTGGCGAAACACCGACTGGTGCCTTCGGAGCAACACTTTCTGCTTTTGCTGGTGGCTGTGCAACGTGGACTTCTCCTTCGGTGCTGAGAAAGGCAATCACCGCATTCACAGGAACAGATTCGCCTTCCTGAACGCGAATCTCAGCCAACACGCCGGTATCGAGCGCTTCCATCTCCATGTCAGCTTTATCCGTCTCCACCTCGGCAAGGATGTCGCCGATCTCGACCTTCTCCCCAACTTTCTTGAGCCACTTGAGGAGTTTGCCTTCTTCCATCGTGTCGCTCAAACGCGGCATCAACACCTCGATCATCATAAGGTGCCTCCTGTCTTCGGGCAGTATAGCGGCGAGCGCGACGCAGGGGAAAGTCCGGCTACGCTGCCAGCCTCATCCGCCGCACTACAACAGGCGAAACGAGCGACGATGCGCCGGGCACGGACCAAACTGACGCAAAGCCTCGCGATGGGCAACGGTGCCATAGCCCATGTGTTTGGCGAAACCATACTGTGGATAGCGGGCATGCAGCTCGGTCATAAGACAATCACGGTGAACTTTCGCGATAATCGAAGCGGCAGCAATCGAGTAGATATCGCGATCTCCTTTGACAAATGCCTGCTGGGGATAGGGGAGGTCGGAAAGCGTGCGTCCGTCGATCAGCGCGCGTTCCGGCGTGATCGGTAATGCCGCTAATGCCAGCCGTCGCGCTTTGCGCCCAGCTTGATAGATGTTGATCTCGTCAATTTCTTCGACTTCGACGAGACCAAAGCCAACAGCCAGCGCCGCACGACGAATTGCAGGGGCAAGACGCTCACGCGCCTGGGCGCTTAGGGTTTTCGAATCGCGCACGCCGCGCGGCAAATCATCAAGCGTAGAACCAGCAGGAAACGCCACTGCGGCAGCGACTACTGGACCAGCCAACGGCCCCATGCCGACTTCATCGACGCCAGCGACAATCTGAATGCCTTGCTGCCACAAGGCGTGTTCGACGGTAAGTTGGGGAAAGATCATGGCAACAAAGAAGAGAACAAGGGAGCGGAGAGGTTCTCCGTCATTCCCGCGCAAACGGGAATCCAGGTTTTTGCTCCTGGATTCCGGGTCTCGCTCTGCTCGCCCGGAATGACGGGGTGCGATGGCATCGTCTGCCCGAGCGTTTTACGGCACCGTGTCGATGATTAACTCGATGGGGAAGTGGTCGCTATACCCGCCCGGCTTCTTCTTATCGAATTCCTTGGGCCGTTGCTTAGCGCCAGTGGTCATATCAGGTGACCGGAAGATCCGTACTGAATCGGCACGGACCTTCAGTGCCAACTTCCCTAAATAGAGTCCTCGGGAAACTATGAACTGATCGAGTAGATTCATTGTGTTGGCGGCACCGCCACTAAAGAAAAAAGTCCCGTTGTCAGGCACAGCAAGCTGTGGCCAGGACAAGTTGAATAGCACTGGACTGCGTTGGAGATATCCTTGAAGCGTGGGAATCTCGCGCTTGGGTGCCGGACGCAACTCCTCTTCGACTTTGTCCAGATCCTTCGCGGCTTGGAGATAATCCGTCATGCTGCGGTTGAAGGGTTCATCGTTGAAGTCGCCCATCACCAGCACGTTTCTATTCCACCGAGTATTGAGTTCTGCGAGTCCAGTTGGGGAGTTGGGCACCTTGGTATAGTCGTCACGTTTACACTTCAGGATCTGATCTACCAGTTGGCCACAGCGCTCGGCAACCGTGATGCGGTGTGGTTCCGACTCGAATTGTCCCTGTCGCCGGGAAGGCCAGTGATTCACGAAGACATGCAGCTCGGCATTCGTAGCTTTCACCGTGAGCTTGACCTGGAAGATATCCCGCGTCGGGAAGCGGAAATGCACGAGGTGACCAGCAATATCCCCCTTCAAGGGCTTGTTGAACACCGCAGTCGAATAGATCAGGCTACAGTCGATGCCACGAATATCCGGAGTTTCGACGTGCGCCACTTTGTACTTGGGGTTACCGACTTCAGCGATCAACCTCTCAACGACATCCTTATTCTCCACTTCGCACAGACCCAGGAGGTCCGGCCCCTGGCCGCTATGCATCTGTTTGATGATCGCAGCAAGGTTCTTCACCTTGAGATCAAAAACCGCGGGGGTCCATCCGTGCTCCGGCGTAAATTCAAGGTCAGTGGCAAGCTCGGACGCCGTGGTGTCGAAGAGATTCTCGACGTTCCAGAACGCGACTTTGATTTCTGCCATATCCGATTCCTCCTCGTCGGCAGCCGGACACTTGATTGCCGGTGAACGGCACTTACCCGCTCTTCCGCGCCCACACAGCGTACAGAGGATCAGTCACGCCCGGGTTCGGGCTCAGGTTTTCCACTACCGCCGAGTCGTATCCACCAGCGTGCTGGAAATAGGCGGTCACGAGTTCCGCGCGGCCAGCATCGCGCAACATTTGCCAGACGCGCACCGCCTTGGTAGGAAACATTCGATTGGAAAAGAACACGATAAATGGTGCGCCGGGTTTGAGCGTGCGTCGGGCTTCGGCAAAAATCTCCACCGGTCGCGTCATATACTGCACGGACACCGTCACCACTGCTCCATCGAAATGATTGTCAGCAAAAGGCAGGGTGGGATCGACGTTCAGATTATGTACGACGTAGGCATCAAGGTCGGGATTGTCCGCCATCTCTTGCGCATTCAAGCCCAGACCCACCATGTGCTGTTTGCCAAACCCAACCGGGAGATGCGACCGCCAACTGCTCATCAAATCGAGCAGGACCCCGTTCGGAGCGAAGATTTGCCCCATGAAGGCACCGGCGGCGGCAATCGCCGGATCGTCGATATGCACGACCTTGCGTGGCAGCGTGTAAAACTCGCCGTCTTCACTTTCGTCCATGCGATCGAACATGTCACGAGTAAAAGGGTTATCCATACAGCGCTCCTTCAGTCTTGCAGTCTCTCAATCTTGCAATCGTGCCGCCATTGTCTCAGGTATACATGCCGCCGTTCGGACTCATCACCTGCCCAGTGAAGAAGCTCGCCTCCTCAGAGGCTAAATAGGCACAGGCGGCAGCGATGTCTTCAGGTGCGCCGTTACGGCGCACGGCGGCACGCGCTGCGGTCTGCTCAATGAACTTTTGCATGCGAGAGGTAATCACCCCATTTTGTTGCAAAATGGGTGTCTCGATCAAACCAGGAGCGATGGCATTCACCGTAATGCCCATGGGCCCCAACTCCTGAGCGAGTCCTTTACTGAAACCGATGATCCCGGCCTTGGCCGCCGAATAATGCACCAATCCGGCAGCACCACCCAAGCCTGCCGTGGAAGCAATGTTAATGATTCTTCCCCATTTCGCGTTCACCATGTCCGGAACGACGGCTTTGGTGCAGTTGAACGTGCCCTTGAGGTGGATCGCGATCATCTCGTCCCACGCCTCTTCACTCATTTCAGCTAACAAGACGAATTTGCCGATCCCGGCATCGTTGACCAAAATATGAACCGGCCCCAACGTTTGGCGAACTTGAGCAATAGCAGCCTCGACTTGAACGCGACTGGTCACGTCGGCCTGACAGGCGAGGGATTTTCTTCCCAATCCCGCAACTTCACTGGCGACTCCTGCCGCACCGGCTTGATTCACATCAAGAATCGCTACGTTTGCGCCATCGCGAGCAAGACGGAGGCAAATCCCTCGTCCGATGCCCGACGCACCACCAGTCACAATCGCATTTTTTCCTGCGAGACTCATAGCTGCCTCCTTATTGGATTCGCTCGAATTTCTGACATTCTCTGTTGCCTGAAATGGTGATAGCTCGCCCCCTGTAGCACATCATCTTAAATTTGCCTACAGCAGGACCGAGGCGATACGCAGGGGAATCGGAAGGAAAGCGACACGCCCTCTCCCCATACAGAAAGAGGGCGTGCTGAAGAAAGGTCGGGCAGCAAGACGCGCAGGATTAATTGGCTTGACTAAGGCGTTTCAACGCCAAGCCCACACTCGCACGACACACGGCAAGATGATGCACGTGGCGCAAATAACGCAGCAGAAGCGTTGGGGTCCACTTCTGAGCCTCGTAGCCAAACTCCAACGGCGCGTGCCCAAGGACAGCCCGAATCAATGGATCAATGATCGGAGGGTAGATGCCAGGGCGACCACTGCGTTTTTCATCGACTAACCGCGCAGGCACGTCCAATGCGCCGCGACGGTTCTTGAATCGCGTCGCCCAGTTATAGACAGTTTGTCGGCTGACGTGTAGACGTTCAGCGACAGTTTGCGGACTGTCACCTTGGTCTAACCACAAGAGTGCCTGCGCACGACGAACTTCGTTAGTAAGAACAGAGGGGACGATGAGTTCCTCCAATACCCTCCGCTCCTGGGGGTTGAGCGCTAAGAGCGACATGGGTGTACCTCTCGTTAGTCGTGAGTTTTGAGCAATGAGTCCTGAGTCTCGAAGGGAAGTGTACTCGTCTTCCCTCAGCACGCAGGACTCAGCACTCAGCACTTAATAGAGCAGATACTGGAACTCCAACCACACGCTATCTTTGGTCTTGAAGGCACCGATGCCGCCGTAGGTCCCGTCAATCCAGTTGTAGCGCACACTGACGCGGAACGGATCGTAGAACGTCCAGTCGATCCCAGGTTGCACCAGCCATGAACCACCCCAGTCGTACAGGAACACGAGGCTTGGCCGCACGTTCCCGCCCATGTACTGGGTCGAAATCGACAGGGTGTTGATCATGTTGTAGTCTTGGAGAGGCAAGAGTCGTCGCTCACGGCAAGGGGTCGTCGCCGACACGCCAGTCGCCGAATAGCACGCAGCCCCACGATTCCCTTGGCCACCTGCACGGTTGAGCAGACGCGGGTCGGTGCGCCCTGGACCGATGGGAGCCATGCTCCTATACGCCAACCCGGTCCCGAATTGGTCGTTGTTCAAGTTGATCGTGCCGTTGTCGAACTCACGCTTGTTGTTGAGCACGTGCTGCACGAACATCTGCCCGGAGAGCGTGAAGCTGTTGTTGGGGTTGAGGAACCGCAGCCATTGGTTGTGATCCAATCCAATGCTGAATGCCCACATGTCCCGACTCTTGAATCGCCCTAACCGACACCCACGGGTCAAACCTTTGCTTGAACAGTTGCCTTCACTGGAGAAGCGCCCGCCCGGCAGGAACTCCCGGTTGTACCGTGCATCACCACGCAACGCCGCTGCCTTGGCTGAGTCCCCAGCCGTCTCTGCCCGCACCGCCGCCTCTTCAATCGGTAACGTCATGAACCGCTGTTGATGCGCCACCGCGTTGTTGAGCCCGAAGGCCACCGACCCGTCGTGAATGTTGGAGCGGAAGCCTACGTTACGCATGTAGGCGAACTCTCCACGGAACGTCGTGTAGATGTAGTACAACGGGTTGTCGGACCCCACAAACATCCCGGTCAAGGCATTGACCGGAAACGATAACGTCGCCCCCGTGATCTGAATCCGCTTCTCCCGAATCGGCACCGCGGTGTTCCGTTCTTGCACCGCCGGGACGCCTGTCCCCGCGCCTGACGCACCGCGCAGACCCGCTGACGTCGTCACTTGATCGCCTGCTCCCCACGGGTTGTTGATATAGCGTCCCTGGCCATCCTTCAGGTTGGGGTCTTTGCCGGTCAGGTTCTGGTACAAGGTGGGGCTCAGGTCCCACGCCAAATGCTCGGGCGTCGGGGAGAGAATCCCGGCGGCTGACACCGGGCCATCTTGCCACGTGTAGTAGTGGGCGAGCGAGAAGGTGAAGTCATGAATGGTACCGATGATACGGCCACCACCACGACTGTCGGAGAGACGGCTATGTGGCCCCTGCGCCCGCAAGCTACACGGGGTGCCGTTCCCTGGGGCGTCGTTGGGCCCGGGATTGCGCCGCCCATACAACGGCCCACCACACGGCATCTTCCCCACCATCACCGGTGAGATGACAACGTACGGCGTCCAGTAGTTGGGAGCCAAGCCGTAATAGGCCGAGGTACGGCGGTCTGGAGAGACAAACCCTTCGAGGGTCAAGTCGCTGACCGGCCCCACCGTCCCAAAGCTCCACTGCGCCCGTAACATGTTCAGCGGTACCCGCCGTTCGTCGAGCGACACCAGGAACCCACCGAAGAAGTTATCGAGGGGGTTAATCTGATCGAGGAGTCGGAACGCATCCGTCTCACCCCACGACAGGTTCTGCCGGCCCACACGTAGGAACAACGGCCCTTTGGTCACGTTGAAATACCACTCGAATAACGCCACCTGGTTGACCTGCTTCTCCATAAAGTGCTGGTTAGTCAGGTAGGACAAGTTACGCACGCGTTGGAACTCGCTGGGATAACGCTGTAAGCGCCGCCCCAAGTACTTGTCCCAAAAGTTGGTGCCGCCGCCCCCGTCGAGCTGTTTCTGGATGGGCTGGGCCCCGTAGTCGTACACGCCGTCATAGGCTTCGCGCAGGTTGAGGTAGTAATCGAAGGCGTCGAGGTTGAGGAACTGGAAGGCCGCCCCGATGGTCGGCATCTCGCGCGAGATGCGGCTGATGTTATGCCGCCACTCTAACGTGACGAAGTTCCGATGCTGAACTAGGTTGCCGACGTTATACAGACTTTTCCCGTTACCGATGTTGTCGTTGGCCAGCGCCAGTGTCCCTCGGGAATAGGCAAAGCCCGAGAGGCTCATCTCCCGCCGGTCGTCAAAGAAATACCCCCACGCGGTACTCGCCGATAACACTAGCAGCGCGAGTGCCCCGGTCAGCCGTCCCCACTGTACACGTCTCATCATGACCTCCTCCTTCGCCGGCCTGCCGATTCTCGGCAGGCGTCGCAGTACGTTGAAATATCGAGCGCCCTTCTCCGCACGCCGCTTTTCTTTGTCGCCTCCGCTGTGCTATAACCCCCTCGCACTTCGGTTGGGCACGACGCGGAGTGCGAAGTATCAGGAAGGGAACCGGAAAGTCATGACATTCCGGTTCAATTTCGGTTCAATTTTTCTTGAACCGTGAGGGGGACGAGATGGAACCTGGGCACGCCATCCTCTTTCGACCTTTTCGCCTTGACACAGAAAATGAAATTCTGTGGCGTGGCACTCGCGTAATCGCCTTACGGCAAAAAAGTTTCGCCTTACTGCGTTACCTCGCCGAACATCCTGGCCAGCTTGTTTCCAAGGAGGAGCTCCTGGGTGCAGTATGGCCCGAAACCCGGGTCAGCGACATTGTCTTAAAGGTGTGCATTCGCGAAGTGCGCCAAGTGCTCGGGGATCACCCCCAAAACCCATCATTTATCGAAACTGTGCAACGTCGTGGTTATCGCTTTATCCGCCCGGTACGTAACCAAATCCTCAGCACGACTCCCAAGCCGCGCCTGCTGCGCACGCTAGAGGCCAAGACTCTCCAAACCACACCTCCCATCGTGGCACCTGCGCCTTTTCCTTTTCTTCCGCACTCGACATCTGCGCTTGAGCTTCGCCGCCCTCCCGTACTTATCGGCCGTCAACCCACGCTTGTGCAGCTCCACGAGCATTTAGCTCATACCCTGAGAGGCGAGCAACGCGTCCTCTTCATTTCAGGAGAGTCCGGCATCGGGAAAACAGCACTCGTCGATGCGTTCCTAGAACAGATTGCCGCAGACCAGCGTCTGTGGGTCGCACGCGGACAATGCGTAGCACACTACGGTGAAGGTGAAGCCTATTTACCGATATTTGAGGCGTTGGCTCGTCTGTGCCGCGAGCCTCGTCAGGAACGGTTTCTCGCGCTGCTTGATCGCTATGCCCCGTTGTGGCTGGCACAAATGCCATCCCTCCTCACACCGCAGCAACGCGACCGACTCCAGCGCGAGGTGCGCGGCGCAACCCGAGAACGGATGCTGCGGGAAATCGTCGATGCCCTCGAAGCGCTGACGACGGAAATTGCCCTCATCTTCGTGCTTGAAGACTTACAGTGGAGTGACTATGCGACCCTCGATCTGTTGCTGCGGCTTGGTCAGGGGCGCTTGGCTCGGTTGTTGATTATCGCTACCTATCGACCCGAGGAGATCAGCGCTCGTGCCCATCCGCTGAAAGGCGTCAGATATGAACTGCAAACGCACGGCCACTGTTGGCAGCTTCCGCTCACACCGCTCACGGTAGCAGATGTCACTAACTATCTCGCCGTTCGCTGTGAGCCCCATACTTTTTCTCCGGCATTTGCCCACGCCCTCCATCGTCATACCGAGGGCAATCCCTTGTTCGTGACAACGACCATAGATAGCCTCATCGCTCGTGGAATTATCGCCCGCACAAATGACATATGGCACCTCGTCGGCAATCTGGCTGACATCCAATTTGCCGAATCTGTCACGCTTCAGGAACTCATCGAAGGACAGATTGATCGGCTGACACCAGAAGAAGAAGCAGTCCTGAAGGTTGCCAGTGTTGCCGGCATGACGTTTTCAGCTGCGTGCGTGGCTGCCGGTTTGACGGTAGAAGTCGCAGCAGTAGAAGGGTGGTGCGAGGCATTAGCCCAGCGCTCGCTTTTCCTGCGCGTTGAAAGTACCGAAGAGTGGGAAGACGGCACAGTCACCACCTGCTACGCCTTCCTCCATTCTTTGTATCAACAAGGCTGGTACGAGCGGGTCACTGCCGCAAAGCGCATACAACTCCATTGCGCCATCGGCGCACGCGAGGAAGACGGGCATGGTGCCCAGGCCGGAGCAATCGCCGCAGAACTCGCCCTGCACTTCGAGCGTGGCCGCGACCTCCCCCGCGCCACTCGTTATTATCTTCACGCGGCCACTAAGGCGCTCCAGCGGTTCGGCTATCATGAGGCACTCGCACACCTCAACAAAGGTTTATCTTTGCTGCCCCGTCTTCCCGATTCTCATGAACGCGACCAACAAGAACTCGCGCTGCAGAACGCGCTAGGTGCGACGCTCATGACTTTCGAGGGCTACGCCTCTCCGGCGGTGGAACAAGCGTACAAGCGAGCACAAGTTCTATGCCAACAGACCGGCACTGACCCGCAACTCGGGCCGGCTTTGCGTGGACTTTGGGCTTTCTCTCTGACACGCCTGAACCTGCACCTCGCGCGTAGTTTTGCCTCCCACCTGCTGTGGGTCGCGCGGAAAGATCATAACTCGGCATTACAACTCGAAGCCGAGCGGGAAATCGGACAGACTTTGTATTTCTTGGGGGCATTCGCCAAAGCACGGATGTACCTCGAACGCAGTATTGCCCGCTATATTTCCAGGCTTCATGGCGAGCATGCTCTTCTCTATGGTCAAGACCCGAAGGTTGTGTGTCTTTCCCACCTCGCTAGGACGCTCAGTTTCCTTGGATATCCGGCTCAAGCAATCCGTTCCAGCGAAGCTGCGCTCACCTACGCTCAAGAAGTCGCTCATCCTTATACCTCAGCGCTCGCGTCTCATCATGCAGCAGTGGTTTTTCATGCGTGTAGCGACTGGCAACGCACCTTGGCAGCAGCGCAGTCGACGATGACACTCTCGACTGAGCATGGCTTTCCGTATTGGCAGTCATCCAGCCAAATCCTGTATGGCTGGGCGCTAACTCAACAAGGCCATATCGAGGACGGGATACACCACATGCAGCAAGGCCTCGGCGACTATGCTGGAACTGGCGCAACCTTGAACCGGCCCCACGCGCTCGCACTTTTGGCCGAAGCTTATGGAATCGCAGGACGAGCGGACGAAGGCCTCGCATTGCTAACCGAAGCGCGCGCACTCATTCAGGGCAACGAAGGGTATGTCTATCAGGCAGAAATCTTGCGTTTGCAGGGCGAGTTACTCCTACGACAGGCGGCGATGAACGAATGACGGAGGCAGCACCGGCGGCCAGTGCTGAATCTCCCTGGATGCCAGCCGGAGTTTATCCTGAGCCTGCCGAAGGGCTGGCATGACGAACCTGAGCCCCTCAACCTCAGTGTGGCAAACGACTATAACGCGGTCGGTCGTACCGTGCCCCCTGCCCGTTTCCCAGCAATAGCCTCGGTATAGAGCTGCACATATTGCTCAGCGGAGCGGCTCCACGAAAAATCTTGGCGCATAGCGTTGCCCACCAAACGCCGCCATGCACCCGCATCGGCAAACACTTGTAACGCCTGGGTAACGGCACTCACCAAGGCATCGCCACTGGCGTGTTGAAAGACAAAGCCCGTGCCTACTCCGGTGGCTGCATCGAACGGCGTGATGGTATCTTTCAGCCCGCCAGTGGACCGGACGATAGGAATCGTACCGTAGCGTAAGCTGTAGATTTGATTGAGCCCACAGGGCTCATAGCGCGACGGCATCAAAAAGCAGTCACTCCCAGCTTCAATCTGATGCGCCAAGGCGTTATCGAAGCCAAGGCGCACGGCGAACTTTTGCGGATACCGGGCACTCGTAGTCGTAAGGAGTTCTTCATACGGCTGGGCTCCAGTACCTAACACCACGAAGCGCACGTCCAGGGCAAGCAGGCGCTCAAGCGCTGCTGCCACCAGATCGAACCCTTTTTGATCGACCAAGCGGGAAATCATGCCAATCAGCGGCGTGTCCACGTCATCGGGCAAGTGACAGGTGTGGAGCAGCGCTCGTTTACACGCTATTTTCCCGGCAAGATCGGTTGCATCGTAAGGTGCAGAGATCAAGGGGTCATGTTCGGGAGTCCAGATGGAGTAATCCGCGCCATTGAGAATGCCGGTGAGCACTTCGCGCCGCGTCTGCAACACGCCTTCCAGCCCCGAGCCAAACTCAGATGTACAAATTTCTTCGGCATAGGTCGGGCTGACTGTCGTCAGTACGTCGGCAAAGAGCAACCCGGCTTTCATGAAATTCACTCCCCCAAGAAATTCCACGCCAGCAGGTTGGAACAACGATAGAGGCAATCCCGTCACGGGAAACATCCAAGCCGGAAATACTCCCTGATACGCCAGGTTGTGGATGGTATAAACCGTCGCGGCAGCGGAGAGCCGTGCATCGAGCCACGGGAACACACGCAGATACGCAGGAATCAATGCCGACTGCCATTCGTGACAATGAAATACGTCAGGAAACCACTCCAGACGCAGGGCAAGCAGGAGCGCAGAGCGACAGAAGAACGTGAAGCGGGCGGCGTTATCTGGATAATCGCCCGTGTCGTCGCCATACAGTCCCGGGCGAGAAAAGTAATCATCTTGTTCTAGGAAATAGACCTGGACAGTGGGCGCAGTCTCCGTGCCGGACGGCAAGAACCCTTGCCACACTTGGGCGGAACGGTTGCCAGCCATGTCCGGCACCTGAAGTTCGGACAGAAGTGAGGAGAGAGGGAACCCTCCGTCACGTACCTGTTGGTACAACGGCATCAGGATGCGGACATCGTGCCCCAGTGCGGCAAGCGCTTTCGGCAACGCGCCAATAACGTCACCAAGTCCACCAGTCCGGGCGAAGGGGCCAACCTCTGAGGCGACAAACAGAATGCGTAAGGGATCAGACATAGTGGGAAAGAGGTGAGTAGGGGTACGGCGCACCGTGCCCGGAGGACTTATAAAGTGTGGGTGAGGTCAGCAAAATAGTCTTCCCAGCGGTCGGCCACGTTCGGGGTCCATAGCCCTCCTCGGTGCCAGCTCTGGCGGATGGGCGCACCCTTGGGACCATACACCTTGCCGACATAGCGGCGTGGCATCGGCAAAGACTGTAACATTTCAGAGCGCGTGCGGGAGAAGTGCTCTTTATCTTCGGCACCATAAAACTTGAAGGAGCGATAGGGGCTGTCTTCGCCAAAGGTCTTGACGAAATTATGCTCTTCCGTCGGCTGATACTGGGGGGCATCCCAATCGTACACACTCCAGAAAATACACATGCCACCCAGGGTGCCTTCGAAGTCGAGATACTCGATTTCGCGGCTGACGATCTCCTCGGTATAGAGCGGGCTGTCTTCCCGCTTCCCGTCGCGGAAGACTTCGTAGTAATGGTGGAACGCATAGTGTTCAATGTACTGACCAGTCGCAGGGTCCAGCACATCATTGGGCAGGGAGATCACTTTGCGTCGCACGCCGTCGTCGGGAAGTTCGACTTTCTGACTCATCGTTTGCACATACTCGCCGGACTCGGCCACGGTGGTGCCGCCCAGTCCCTTGATCAGTACGCCGCCCCTCGGCATAGCGCGCACTTCGTGGTGCGCTTCCCAGTTGGGCGCTTGCCCTACCGGCGTCCAGGTGTAGTGGATATTGACCAGTTCGATTCCCGGCTGTGCATCGACATACGAGCGTTTAATGTAGAAAGACATGAGCATATCTCCTTATGCAGTAGTGGTTAGTTCAATTGGGAAGCG
>SXGS01439272.1_pt1 | contig 31771 bp, 25 predicted proteins | sample 3174681 | NCBI WGS metagenome assembly SXGS01 (sample SAMN11356861, study PRJNA531348) | freshwater metagenome | isolation source: freshwater sample F1-80 | place: China: Fuxian Lake, Yuxi | collected 2017-12-25 | reverse complement strand
TCGGGTGTCTCATTTTTTTGAAGGCCGCCAGCGGGCGGCCGAGATGGGTTTCTCCGTATGTTTTAGTTTCTGTTCGCTGGGAAAATCATTGCGTCGGCGCTGCGAATTCGCAATCTCTTTTTATAACAATGTAGAACTAATGTGGCTGCATTCAAGGGCCCATCGAGATGAGCGGAGAGGCTGCGCAAGGCTTTCCCACCACCCACCGGTGAATGGTGTAGGACACGAGGTGGCGTGGTGTCCGGCTGCAGCGTGTCCGTCAGTTCGTCCGTCCATGTCGAATTGCCGCCGGTATCGACGGCGCGGGCGCGCAGCCGAAAGGACTTAGTGTTCACGGTCAGTCGTGGCGTGATAAAGCGAAACTCGAAAGGGAATGCGCTGTCGGTGAAAACCTTCACGCTGTCGAGGTGAAACTCTACGTTGCGCACTTGGACATCGTCACGCACGAGTGCCGTGACGCGTGATGACTTGCCTTCCTCGGCGGTGTTACTGGAAAAGCTTGTGGTCAGCGTAATTGTTGGCGGTAGCCCTTTCGCATCATAGGGCAGATAATTGATCACCTGCATACCAGACGTGTCATCTGCCACGTAACCCAGGCCATTGAAAATCGAAATGGCGCGGGCGTTGCCCGGCGTCGGGAACGCCGTGATCACGACCTCCGTCGTGCGCGGATCACTCAAATCGTAGAGGGAAACAACCCGCGGCGCGGCGTCCGGGCTATTAGGACCCACGGCTGCCAGGCCCAAACCGGAGCCGGTCGCGACAAGTTGCCGCCAGCCGAACTGTGTCGAGGCGCTTGCGGCAATCAAGAGGGGCTTGGACGGATCCGCTACATTCAGCGTGTTGTAGCCATTGCGGTGAGTGCTATAAGCGATGCCGTCGCCCACGAAAAGCCGCTGATGGATGAGTGTGGACCTGATCGGCGAAGCTGCCGCCCCAACTACACCGAATGCGCCATCGACCAAGGAAATGACGTGCAAGCGGTCGGCCGTCAGCGCATAGAGATGATCACCTTCCAACGTGAGATCCTGCACCGCGCTGGAGACGGTGACCTGATTCAAAATCAATCCGTTCAACAGATCCACGGCAAACACCCCTCCGGAATTTAACCCCACGTAGCCGATGCCATTCCCGACTGTGACTGCTTGGGCTCCGGAGATTTGGACTTGGTGGATGATGCGTGCCGTCGGGAATGCCGTCACCGTCTGTGTCCGCCTTGGTGCGGATCGTCCCATAAATCTCTTCGACCAGATCGGGAATGCCGTCCTTGTCAAAATCTGGTGTGTCGCTCGATAGCGGGAAGAGACTAAATCGGGGCAAGTCGTAAGGGACCTTGGAACTCAAATTGGGAGTGATCAACCCGAACGCCTTGGTCTTGGGGTCATAGAAACTGACATCCAGCAACTCTCCATCGGGAGGCACGAACAAGGTGTATTGACCATATGGTTCGGTGTCACCACGCAAGCGCTGAATCCCGGAAGGCCGGACGGTTCTCGCTAGGTAGAGGACTGAGTAAGGCGGCGCATTACCCAAGTTCAGATGTAGGGGTTCCATGCCGAGGTCGACGGCATTCTGAAGCGCTTCTTCCTCCACGGCGATTCTCCGATTCTTGATGTAGGCCGCTGCATCTCCGCCCGCGACTGCATTGGCCTGATTCGCCAATGCATCGAGTTGGTTAATCACTTCGGCTGGGATGGATGATCGGCTGAGTGCAAACGGTCCGATCAACCGGTGCATTTCGTCATTTATGGTCCGGAGTTGGTCTCCGATGAGGTCGGTTTGCTCAGGGATGTTGGCCAGCGCCGGGTTCGTCCTGCGAGGCGAGAAGCTTAGCGGTCTTGGAGTTCCTCCCGGACCTCCAAAACATTGGACGCACCTCTGCTTGCAATCCGCATTCTTCTGGTACGCGTTGGCGCGCTCCTGGTTCGCCCGGAGCCAATTGTCGTTGAAGCAATCCTCAACCTGTTGCGGGGTGGCTACCCCTCTGAGGGAGTTGCAGATGGCATGCCCCGCCAGGGTCACTTTTTCGAGAATTGCCAGTGCTTCATTGAGTTCGATGCCGCATCCGCCTGCGCAGACATCCAGCTTCGTCTTTTCAGGGTCGTTTGTATAGATACCCGGACAATCGGGTGGTGGCTGCGGCGATTTCTTGCCCTTCGGACACTGAGGCCCATGCCATCCTGGTTGCAGAATGCCCACTCCCGGGTCAGTACAGAAGAAATTCCCATCGGCGCTGACGGTCATGTTTCCCGCATCTTCCCATACCCCTTTGTCGTGGTTGAAGGAGATCAACGAGCCTTTGGTTCCGGGCGGCCACGCTTTTTTGGTGGTGGGGTTCGGCAGGTTTGGAAAGCAGATTGGTGCCGGCTTGTCGAAGTTTAACCCGCCATCGGTTTGCACCGTGATCACCAGCGGCATTTCCAATCCGGGTGGCAACGGCCCTGGCAACCGATCAGGAGGCACCGCCGCTATACCCACCTTCCCACCTCGCGTGCCATTGTCATCGAAGAGCGAGTTGGCGGGAACAGTGATGGAAGTCCCTACGAGTGCTGGGTTGCTTGCGGTGACGCTCTTAGCCGGTTATGTGGAGCTCCACATAACCGGCTAAGGCGTATCACGAGGTGAAAGTTCGACTCAAGGAAGCTCGGAAAACAGCCAAGTCAGCGAAACGCGCCGCGAAGACCATGGCGAAGAAACGACGTGACGCACGGCGAGCTCTCAAGAGTTCTCAACGTGAGATCGTCAAGCTGGAGAAGAAGCTGGTCCGGCTGCAAAAGAAGCCCTCGGACAAGGACAAACCCGAGGAGACGACTTCCAAGCTGTCCAAACAGCCGTCAAAGAAGTCAAAAGTGGGGTCAGTTTCCACCTAATTGGGCTCACCCAGCCAACTGCTGAAGCTGCATTGAACGCGAGCATTTCATGTGGCATCACCGTGTGCTGTCGCCAGTGGGGCGGCGGCATTGTTTTCTGGCACCAACGGCTCCAGAGGCATGGGGTTCTCGTGGTCCAGGTGGCTTTCGCAAATCCGAAAAAATTCTTCCCGAGTTGTTGTCCGCCGAATGTCGTGCAGGAACCTGGTGCTCGCCCCAATATCGGGTCCAACTCCGGCTCCCAGGAAGTTCATGTATTTCTTCATTTTTTCCACCTGCAACCGTTCTTTGGAGCTGGGCGGTTCCGTGGCTTGCCAGAGAGCGTGAACGTACTCAAGAACACCGCGTCCTGAGGGCAGCGCCACGGCTTGCTGCGTCAAGTAGGATCGGATCTGATCGAAGATCCAAGGGTTCCGGATGCAACCGCGTCCAATCATCAGCCCCTTGGCGCCCGTCTCTTGCAGGATACTTCCGGCTGCCTGGGCGGACGAAACGTTACCATTGGCCAGGACAGGGCAGGGCATCGCTTGCACGGCCATCGCAATGAGGTCGTAGCGAACCGGGGTGCGATACATCCCGGAGACCGTTCGACCATGGACGGTCAGGAGGTCCAGGGAATGCTTCGCAAAGATGGGGAGTAACTCTTGGAAGACGGCTTCGTCGTCGAAGCCCACCCGAGTTTTGACCGTGAACTTGATTCCACGTGTTCCGATGCAATCGCGCAGTGCCCCAAGGATGGCATCGATGCGCTTGGGTTCGCGCAGCAGTCCGCCACCCGCGCATTTTCGATACACGACTGGGGCTGGGCATCCCAGGTTCAGGTCAATGGCAGCGACGGGGTGCTTCTGCAATTCCCGCGCCGTGCGGACAAGCGCGGGTACATCATTGCCGATCATTTGCGCGATGGCCGGCTTGCCGGTGGGATTGCGAGTGATGCTTTCGAGAATCCACCGTTCCAGAGAACTCGTCGAATGGACGCGAAAGTACTCGGTCCAATAGACGTCCGGACCTCCATACGTTGAGAGAAGGCGCCAGAATGCTAGATCGGTGACATCTTGCATGGGTGCCATGGCCAGCAGCGGGGTTGGTCGCTCCAGGAGGTCGTGGAGAGCTTCTGCACTGCCTGAGGTTGGATTTGATGAACTCTGCGGTGGACTTACGATTGACATCAAAAGGGTTCCTCCCCGGATGAGTCGTTAGCTGGGTATTCATTAGCGGACCTGGATGGAGCAGAATAATAGGGTCGCAGATTCCATTCCTCAGAGAGATGTCGAGGGATCTCACCCAGGAATCTTGAGGGCAGAGCACGGGCACTGCCGGCACTGGAACCGAGATTTCGAACCAAGGGATAGCTGAGATAGAGTTGATCTTTAGCGCGGGTGACCGCCACGTAAAACAGGCGTCGTTCCTCTTCCTCGCCGCTGGGTGATTCGAGGGAACGTTCGCTCGGGAAGAGCCCGTCACATAACATGATCACGAATACAGTGCCGAATTCCAGCCCTTTAGCTTGATGGAGTGTGGACAATCGAATGCGTTCGTCGTCGTCCGCGTTGTCGCCTTGTGCCTCGGCTTCCAGGTTGGTTTGAAGCGCGAGTTCGCTTAAGAATTCGGGCGCGCCGGGAAATTGCTGGGCGTAGGTGGCCAACTGTTGGAGATCGTCGAGACGGTTCCGAGGACGTTCGAAGTTGGCTTCCAAATATTCATCATAACCGGCATCAATCACCAACCGGATCATACTAGCCGGGGACTGACGCACTTCCGAGTCCTCCAACTGTGAGATGGTAGCCGCAAATTGCGCCCAAGCGGTGGCCGCGCGTTTTGGAACCTTGCTTTGGACCTGAATTAGCAACGGGGCGATGTCGAGTCGCGTCTCGGTACTCGGGGGCGTTGCCGTTTCCCGGGTTGAAACTGTTGATGCCGCATTTGAACCATCCGTGACGCTCTTGGGCGATGTGTTGTTCGGTGGATCAATCCGCTCGTTCGGAGGCCATTTATGGAGTTCAGACTCCAGAGCCGCCCACAGCTTATCGGCCCCTTTGCCGCCAATGCCTGGGAGCATCTTGACCAGGCGTTTGAAGGCAAGTTCGTCTCGGGGCTGAATGACGAACTTAAGGAACGCCACCACATCCTTGATGTGAGCCTGCTCAAAGAACCGGATGCCGCTGGTGATTTTAAACGGGATGTTTCGGCGGGTCAATTCGAGCTGTAATTCCATGGCGTGGAAATGGGAGCGATACAGCACGCAGATATCATCAAGCGCGCGGCCTTCATCACGCAATTCAAGAACCCGTTGAGCGAGAAAGACCGCCTGCTCCATGGCGTCACCACAAACGATCACGACGGGTATGTCGCCCGATTTTCGAGCGGCCTGAAGGATCTTGGGGTATTGCAAAGTGTTCGGAGCGATTGCCGCATTGGCCAGAGCGAGAATCTCTGGGGTGCTCCGGTAATTGGTTTCGATCTTGAAGACCTGCGCGGTGGGATACCGCTTCGAGAACTCCAGGATGTTGGCGAAATTGGCGCCCCGCCAAGAATAGATGCTTTGGGCATCGTCCCCGACCGCCATGATATTGCCATGTCGTCCCGCCAACGCATCGATCAATGCCCCTTGGAGCGTGTTGGTGTCTTGGTACTCGTCCACAAGAAGATGCTGGAATCGTCGCTGAATCAGATCGCGGACATCCTCATGTTCCTGGAGCAGTCTGAGCCAGAGCACCAGCAGGTCATCAAAATCCATGACCCCAGCCAGCCGTTTCCGCTCGGCATATCGCTTTTGCACGCGAGAAATATCGGATAGCAAGGATTCGAAGCTGCCGTGCTCGTCGCCGATGAGCTGCTCCAGGCTTCGGCCCGTATTGGCGGCCATGCTGAAGATGTCGCCCAGCACCTCGGGCTTTGGAAACCGAGTCGCGAGGACATCCACGCCGGCATCGGTGATGGATGCCGCCAGTAATTCCTTGGAATCTTCTCGGTCGGCGATGGTGAAGTCCTGGCGGTACCCGAGTTTGTCGGCGTGGCGGCGTAGGATACGGCTGCCGATACTGTGGAAGGTGCCGCCCCAAAGCGCTTGGACATCCCCTCCCAGAAGATCGGCGACGCGGGACATCATTTCGCGAGCGGCCTTATTAGTGAACGTGAGGAGGAGAATCCGGTCGGGGGCAACGCCGTGTTCGATGAGCCAGGCAACGCGGTAGGTCAGGGTGCGGGTCTTGCCGGCACCGGCACCGGCCAGTACCAGATTGGGTCCTGGGGACGCTTGAACCGCCGCGAGTTGCTGGGCATTCAACTCCTCGGCGTAGTTGATGCGCAGGTCACGGTTCGAATGAAACGGCTGCAAGACATATTCGCGCGCCACGTCGTCAGTGTGAGGCAAGGGAATGGACAGTGGATAGTGGATTGTTGTGAAGAACTGGCCGGGGAATTTCTTTCAGCGGGCGGTTGAACACGTTTTCTTTTTGTTCGCGATGGTTCTCGCTGGTACAACCGGCCCCATGTCACATGCAACTATTGGGTTCCTGGGGGCGGGCAAGATGGCAACCGCGCTCGCCAGCGGATTTATTCGGGCCGGTTTGGTCGATGCGAACCGAGTCCATGGGTGCGACATCTTCGAGCCTGCCCGCTTGGCGTTCGAGCGGGACACTGGAGGAAAGGCCCATGCTTCCAATGTGGAAGTCGTCAAGGCGGCTGAGGTGCTTTTCCTGGCAGTCAAGCCGGATCAAGTGGTCGGCGTTCTGACAGAAATCAGCCCGTATTTGGGGTCGCACCACCTGGTAATCTCGATTGCGGCTGGAGTGACCTTGGCGCGGCTTGAGAGCAGTGCACCGGTGTCGATACGCTTCGTGCGGGTGATGCCCAATACCCCGGCATTGGTCGGTGAAAGCGCGAGTGCATTTGCGTTGGGAAGCCATGCCACGGCAGTCGACGGAGAATTGACGCGCAAGCTGTTAGGGAGTGTTGGAATGGTTTTAGAAGTTAAAGAGAAACTTTTGGATGCCGTCACGGGTGTTAGTGGGAGTGGACCGGCTTATGCATTTCTGATGATCGAGGCGCTGGCAGATGGGGGTGTGGCGGCGGGATTGCCGCGCGATATTGCTCAGAAGCTGGCGGCCCAGACCCTTTTGGGGGCGGCGCGCATGGTGTTGGAAACAGGGCTGCATCCTGGGGCGCTGAAAGATGCGGTGTGTAGTCCCGGCGGCACCACGATTGAGGCCATGCATGAATTGGAGAAGGGTGGGGTGCGAGCCGCTCTGATCACCGCAGTGCGCGTGGCTTCCGAAAAGGCCCGTAAACTGGGATAAACCTGGTGGGGGTGGGTGCCGGATATTCTGGTCAATCGAGATGACGGTGACGTCGGTGCTGAATAAAGCTTATGAATTTTCCTCCTCCCAGTGCGTGGCAGGCCCGGTCTATCTGGATGGCGGTGACCGCAGTCGCCTTCATGGCATTGGGTGGCGTTTTGGTAGCCGTGGTCTGGGGAGTGGGCCAGGCGTTAGCCATCTTGGGACCGGTTTTGTGGCCGCTCGCGGTGGCAGGCATCATCTCCTACCTGTTGGATCCCTTGGTTGATCAGTTGGTGAGCCGCCGTATTCCACGGGCGCGAGCCATTATTGTGGTCTTTGTCGGCGCCTTGTTGTTGGTCGCAGGGTTGGCTGCCAGTGTCCTTCCGCAGTTATACAAGGAGACCAAACAATTCGCCGAACGAGTACCGGTCTATTCGAGCCGCATCCAACATCAACTGGATGATTGGATGGCCAATCCCCCGGCGATTCTGCAGCAAGTTCTGGGAATGGTTGGCGGAGGGCACAACACGAATGCTCCGGTGACGTCCCCGTTATTACCCGAAGTTAAACCCACAAATAACGTGCCGGCGCCTCCCCCGGAGCTGGTGGCGGTTGAAACCAACTCACCGACTGGATTGGCGGATTATATCACGCTTTCGATGGATCGTGGCACGCTCAAGTCGGCAACCACATGGCTTGCAGATACCCTCCCCAAAGTGGGACGGTGGATGCTGGGAAAAGTCTCCAAGGTGGCGTCCTGGTTTGGAATCCTGGCTGGGCTCGCACTGATTCCGGTTTACGCCTTCTATTTTTTGTTGGAAAAGCGTGGCATTGAGCGGCGTTGGACGGATTACCTCCCGGTACGCAACTCGGAATTTAAGGACGAAATGGTCTTTGTCCTTCGATCCATCAATGACTACCTGATTGTGTTCTTCCGCAGCCAATTGTTGGTGGCGGTGTGTGACGGTGCCTTGTACACCATTGGGTTCCTGCTAATCGGCCTGCCCTACTCCATCTTGCTGGGTGTGATGGCCACGTTTCTGACCATGATCCCCTTCCTAGGGGCAATGGCAACCTGCGCGGCGGCGTTGATTATTGCCTTCGTTCAGTATGGTGACTGGATGCATCCGGCCATGGTTTTGGTGGTGTTTGGCGTGGTGCAAACATTGGAAGGGTTGGTTATTTCGCCGAAGATCATGGGGGATCGGGTTGGGTTGCATCCATTGACCATCATTGTTTCAGTCATGGTGGGAACGACGTTGCTTGGAGGTATTCTGGGGGGCATCCTGGCCATCCCGCTGACGGCAGCTCTGCGAGTCCTCATGTTCCGGTATGTGTGGAAGCAGCCAAAAGGAACGACGGGCTGACCGGCAACGCGCCTCCCAGCGTTCCTCGAACGCGACGCTTTTCCCATATTCGGCCTGAACACCCCGCCCCCCTGGCGAGCGCACCGCCAAAACCACAGCGGGTTTCCCAAGGGTTCAAGCCTTGGATGGATGAATTGGTGCGGCATCTGGAAACGCTGCGGGAGCGGTCAGAAAGGAATTTTGCGCAAAGGCCCATTTTAGTTGGCGGGGATTGAGCGCATTTTTCGCGTTATCTGGTAGTTACCCTGGTGAATGCGCATCAATCCCATCTCACTACACGGTGCCAGGAAGAGGATTGCTCGTGGCAATACCAGTGAAACTAGCCGTCCCCAAAAAATAACATCAACAAATACCCATCGTGAAACCAATCGTTTCAAAATCCACACTACTCGCGGCCGCTGTCTTGACGGTCGCCATGACAGACATCACCTCGGCACTCGCTGGCGAGCGCCCCATAAAGGCAGTATCCTATGGGTCGATTGTGCTAAACGGCCCAGATCTTACCTACGAAGAAACTGGTAAGGGCTCGCACCTCGGTCGCTACCAAGCCGAGGGTGAATGGGAGGAAATCGAAGTGAGCGCAACCGTAATTACCTATAGTGAAACAGGTTCTTTTCGGATGGCCAATGGTGATCTAATTCACTACGAGGGAACTGCGTTATTACATCTGGAGACCGGGATTAGTTTTGGCATTAACCGTTTCGTCGGCGGCACGGGTAAGTTCGCAGATGTTACAGGTGAGATGACGTATGAGAGCGTTCCAACAAGTGAATTGGATTATGTCACCTACCTAGAAGGGACGATCGATTACTAGCCGAACTCTGGAAAAGCTTCATCTGGTCATCGCAGGCTCCAAAGCTTGCAATGCCCATTCAGCCAGCAAGGACTGACTTCGCTGCTGACCGTTCCTCGGAAACACTCCCGGCATCCATTATGTGTGATGCCGGGAGTCATTTCCGAATCTGAGTTGCCGACATTTGAAGATCGGTTGTCCCGGGAATTCCCCAAAAGCGGTGGAGGGCGATCGCGATCCAAAGGCGCCGCCATTCGAGTGGCACGACCCGATGGATTTGGAGCGCGGCAGCTCTCTGCCGCTTTTTTCCCCAGCATCCAATGTGGCGCCGGTAACTCGGGGATGCGCCCGAATCGAGACCGCCGCTGATCGGTGGGCCTGCGGTTGTCGCGGTAGGGCAGGGGATCCAACGGGTTTTATATGGGTCGAAGCCCCTTGAGGAATCTCGAAGAAGAGTTTGGGGACGGACAAGGATTCTCCCGAAACTGTTTCTTGCGGCGAGCGGCGTGAACTCCCTAGCCTGACGCCGTGGCTTCCAATTCCCACCGGTTTCCGGGTGCGTGGGTTTCTTTGGGCACGACTCAGGTCGTGTCCTGTACCCGTGGGCTCGGTGATGTGAATGGATGTGCCCGTTCGGTCTCGATCCGGGCCAATTACTGGGCTCGTGTGACGCGAATCATTGCCCCGTTCGAATGACATTCTGAATTGAGATGCAACCCGCCAAGAATCTTCTCCAGCTCTTACAGAGTTTTCTGACCCGACCCAGCGAAAGCTTCAAGGCGCTTCGGTCGCTACCCGTAACACTAGACGCCATGAAGTTGGCGAGGGAATGGCCCACCCACACCAGTTCGAGTTCTATTCCTGTCCCGACATCCGACGCATCCAATCCTCTCTGGAAGTTTTTCGAAGCGCGTCAGGCTGGGCGCGGCATCTGGAAGTGGACCCATTACTTCGATGTCTACCACTCGCACTTGAAGAAGTTCGTGGGCCAAGAGGTACATATCGTAGAGATCGGGATCTACAGTGGGGGCAGTTTGGAAATGTGGCGCGAGTTTTTGGGTCCAAAGTGCCATATCTACGGGGTGGATATCGCCCCGGAATGCCGGTCCTACGAAGGGAAAGATACGAAGGTTTTTATCGGTGACCAGGCGGATAGGGGTTTTTGGAAGACCTTTCGCTCACAAGTACCTCGGGTCGACGTGGTGATCGACGACGGCGGTCATGCCCCATTTCAGCAGATCGCAACCCTCGAGGAGCTTTTGCCGCACATGCATCCTGGCGGCGTGTTTGTGTGCGAAGACATCCACGGCCGGCACAATCGCTTTGCGTCCTACATCGGAGGGTTGATCGATTCCCTAAACGAGGGCAATCCCAGGATGCAACCCGAGCTTTCGCAGATGGCCTCGGCTTTCCAATCCTGGATCCATTCCATTCACCACTACCCGTTTATCACGGTGATCGAGAAGCGCGACCAACCCATCCAAGGATTGGTGGCTCCGCGACACGGCACCGAATGGCAACCCTTCCTCGAGAAGGACTTGCCGCGGTGATTGTGGTCGGCCGAAGGAGGGGCAGACCGTTTTATTCTGCGAAACATCTGGGGCGACCCATTGACCGGATATTGGTGATCGAATCTTGGCGACAGGGTCGCCCCGCGTATATTAATCGAGGTTTTTTACTGAACGCGCGTCGGCTGGAGACGCACGTCCTCAGGTAATTGGCTGGAGCATTTGGGCAGGAAATTTTAGATTGGGTCGCGGGTGCGACTTGGACAAAGCAGCCAGAAACCAAAACAAAAAGTCGAATCACGTCAAGAATGGGGCCAATCACTAAGCAGCGCGGGCCGCTGGATGCCACAGGATCGCGACGATACAGGATCCTGTGTTGGCTGATGGTGTTCGGGTGCATTACGTGGGTTCAACAAGGCGCTGAAACTTGCGTGGAATGTCATATCAAATCGAGTCCACGACTTGTGGCCAGTTGGCAGGAAAGCCGTCACGCGGTGAAGAGTGGGTTGTGGGGCGTGTCATGGGGAGGATCATAGCCGTATATTTGAGGTTAAATGGGAGGTCAGCGCGGCTGTTTGCGGGACCTGCCGTGCCACCCAGGTAAAGGAGTTCAGCAAGAGCCTGCATGCTATCGCCATCGATACCATGAAAGCAGATCCCAAGTTTGGGCGTCTTTCACCGGCCATGGCGGAATTGAGCTGCAATGGATGTCATCAGATCGGGAAACAGTTTTCCGACGGGAGCCGAGGGAATTGTAACTCTTGCCATAGTGGACATTCCTTTTCCGCCAAGGAAGCGCGGCGTCCAGAAAGTTGTGCCCAGTGTCATACGGGACCCGATCACGAGCATCTCGAGATGTGGCTTACCAGCAAGCACGGACAGCTGTATTCGGATGAGACGACACGTGCCCAATCGCCCACTTGCGTGACCTGCCATATGCCGAGCGGCTCTCACGATACGAGTGTGGGACTCGGTCTGGGCAACGTGGCGCACGGCGCTGCTTTGGACACTACCAAGCCTCCGGTAAAAATGAGGCAGATTAGCGCTGGAGAATCCGAACGCCAGCGTGAGGCCATGTTGTCGACCTGCTTGCCGTGTCATTCGTCGCGATTTTCGACGGAAAGCTTGAGCAAGGCTGATTTGGTGAAAGTGGAGGCAAATCAAGTCTTGGCGGAAGCTGTGGCCATTATTGAACAATTGCATATCGACGGATTGCTCAAATCGGTTTCCAGCCAGGGTCGAAGTACGAACCACGTTGCGACCTCGACAAATCGTGAACCACCCCTAGTGCTGGGTGGCGATCAATTGTACGAAGGCCTTTCTCCGATAATGGTTGCCCTCTCCGTCTGCATTGGTCCTGAGATGGCGCGAGCCGCCGAAAGTTCCAAAGTGGATCCCAACCGAATCATTCAAGATCGCGGTCCAATCCCCGTACTTGGCCAAGAGTATTGGGGGACGACGGTGGAATTGAAATTTGAATTGTACCGATCTTCGGATGGTGGAAGTCCCTTCTGGAAAGAAATGCGGCGCGGGAGTGTCGACAAAGAGGGATGGGTTAAAATTGATTTGGGCGAAGTTGCCCGATTGCCCGACGAGGCGTTCACGCCGCCGTTTCGATTCCTGGCAATCTGGCAGGGAAAGGTGGAATTTGCCCCGAGAAAGCAGGTGGCCAGTCTAGCGTATGTGGCTTCCAGTCTCGATGAGCAAATTCTCCCCTCTACGACCTCTGCGTCCGAAAAGAAGTCCGTGAAAGCCTCCAAAGCGGCCGTGACGGATGCAGCGGAACCGCTCGGCAAGTTGGTCGATTGCGGAACCATTTTCATGGAAATGAATCCGCGGGCTCCGGGCACTTGGTTCAAGGCCATGGAAACTGCGGCACAACTCAAAACGAGGCTTCCGACGTTCGAGGAATGGTATGGGGCTTACGATGGTAAATCACGGGGCTAGTTAGCGGGTATGACGGGGCATTATGAATGGGTCATTCCCTGGGTCTACGAACCGACCATCCACTCCCGATTTCATGAGCTCTACCGAGGAAAATCCGTCGCCTGTTATTATGAGGAATTGAGCCCGATGAATGATTATCCATTTCGTTTGATCGTAGCCAAACCCGATCAGACTTCCGAAAAACCATCGGAGAAATAAGACTGGAAACTTACGCCAGGATGTCTTTGACGATGTGGGCGTCTTCGACGCCAGTCAGGCGTTGATCCAAACCCTGGAAACGGAACGTGAAGCGCCGATGGTCAATGCCCAAGCAATGCAGAATTGTGGCATTGAGCTCATTCAGATGGACAGGGTTTTCGGCTGGATTGTAGCTGAAGTCATCGGTTTCCCCATAGACCTTGCCCCCTTTAATGCCGCCGCCGGCGAGCCACATGCAGAAATTCTTGGGATGATGATCCCGACCGTAATTGTCTTTGGTGAGCGTGCCTTGGGAGTAGACCGTTCGTCCGAATTCTCCGCCGCAGACGATCAGGGTATCGTCCAGCATTCCGCGCGCTCTGAGGTCCTGGATCAGGCCAGCACAAGGTTGGTCAATGTCGCTGCATTGCAGTTTGATTTCGCTGGGCAGGCTCCCGTGTTGGTCCCATCCGCGATGAAGGATTTGGATGCAGCGGACACCACGTTCCGACATGCGTCGGGCTAACAGGCAGCTGGCTGCGAAGGTTCCGGGTTTGGTCACCTCCGGGCCATAAAGTTCCAGGGTTGCCTGGGTCTCCCTCTTGATGTCCGTGAGGTCGGGTACCGATGATTGCATCCGGAATGCCATTTCATATTGGGCGATGCGAGTTTGGATTTCGGGATCGCCGACGCTCTCGAAGCGTTGTGAGTTGAGCGTGTTCAGCGCATCCAACATGGCGCGACGATCCCCGGGATCGACACCGGCAGGGTTCTTGATGAACAGCACCGGATCCCCTTTCGATCGGAGCGCGACCCCGGTGAATTGGGTCAGGAGGAACCCACTGCTCCACATGCGCGTGAACAGGGCTTGGGCGGAAGATTTGGAAGACCATGTGGGTGTTAGGACCACGAAGGCTGGGAGATTGTTGCTTTCGCTACCGAGCCCGTATGAAAGCCATGAGCCGAGGCTGGCTTTCCCTGGCACTTCGCTGCCGGTCATGACGAATGTGCATGCCGGGTCGTGGTTGATGGCCTCGGTATGAACGGTTTTGAGCAGGGCCAAGTCATCGACCACACCCGCGGTGTGCGGCAGGAGTTCGCTGATCCACATGCCGCTTTTGCCATTGCGGGTGAATTGGAACTTGGACGGCGCAACCGGCAATCGGGCTTGGCCTGAAGTCATGGTGGTGATGCGTTGCCCCATGCGGATGGATGCCGGCAAATCTTTGTCGAAATGATCAATCAATTTGGGTTTATGATCCCACAGATCCAGTTGGGACGGGCCCCCATTCATGTGAAGATAGATCAACCGTTTCGCCTTCGGGGCGAAATGAGGCAACCCAGGCAGTGGCGGGTGGACGCGAGTGGTGTCCGTGGCCGAAGCGAAGGCTCGATTTCCTTTGATTCCGGCGGCGAGCCAAGCGAGAGCCAGTCCGCCCAGGCGAAGCCCGGATCCTTGAAAAAACTGACGGCGCGTTTGCTGAAGATGGTACTCGAGGAAAGCATTCATTAGGGCAAGGGGTATCAGTTGCGAGTGACGGTTTCGTCGAGGTTGAGGATGAGGTTTGCTACGAGTGTCCAGGCGGCGAGTTCCGTCTCGTTGAGGGCGGCATTGGGCTGAGACTCTCCGTTGCGAATGGCCTTCTTAGCAGCCTCGGGATCGGTTTGATAGCGACGGAGATGCCGGTCGAGCGCTTGCGTGATGACCGGTCGTTCTTGGGCCGTGGGTATTCTGGAAAGAACAGCGCGGAAGATCCAATCGATCCGGCGATCCGTGGAAGACCCGGCCTCGGTGAGTGTCCGTTGCGCCAGGGCGCGCGCTGCTTCATAATGTTGAACGTCATTCAGGAGTTGCAATGCCTGCATTGGCGTGTTGCTGCGTTCGCGTCGGGAGCAGAATTGCTCGCGATTGGGTGCATCGAAGGTGGCCATGAACGGCGCTGGAGCCGTGCGCTTGAAGAAGGTGTAGAGGCTGCGGCGATAAAGGGATTCTCCGGTGTCCTGCTTATAGTTGCGGGTGTTCGAATCGCTGTAGCCGACCGGCTCCCAGATGTTTTCAGGCTGATACGTTTTGACGCCGCGCCCCCCCATTCTTCGACTCAGTAAGCCGGAGACCGCCAACGCGTTGTCGCGAATCTGCTCAGCGTCCAGGCGGTATCGCGGCCCGCGAGCCAAAAGCCGGTTTTCAGGATCCACCCTCAGATCCTCGGGTCGCACTGCGGAGATCTGACGATAGGTTGAAGAACTTACCAACAGGCGGACGAAGGCCTTGGTGTCCCATCCGGAATCACGGAAATAAATGGAGAGCCAATCCAACAATTCGGGGTGGCTGGGAGGGTCCCCTTGCGAGCCGAAGTCCTCGCTGGTCTTGACCAAACCCGTGCCGAAGAACTGTTGCCAATACCGGTTCACCGCGACGCGCGACGTCAGCGGGTGATCCTCGGAAACCAACCAGCGGGCAAGATCCAGACGGTTGGGATTTTGATTGCTCTTTAATGGGGGGAAAACGGCGGGAACAGCGCGTGCGACTTTCTCTGCGGGGCGGTCGTAGGCGCCGCGGAGCATGATAAAACTATCGCGAGGCTTGTCCATGTCGCGGAACGTAAACGTTGTGGGAATGGCGTCGTTGACGTCATTTCGTCTCTTACGCGCCTCATTGACCACAGTGTGGAGAGGCTCAAATGCCGGGCGCAGATCCGCGCAGACCCGCGCGATGAAGTGGTTCCGCAAGCGTGTCGTTTGCTCTGCAGTGCGTTTTTCACCTGGGGCATCCTTGAAGATCTTGCGGATATCTTCAGGCAGTTCCTTGATCTCTTTGCCATCGTTGCGGGCGATCCATGCCTTAAACGATCGAGTCGGATCGTTGACTGGATCGATTTTTCCGGAGATGCCAAGTCGATCCCAGTAAACAGTACCCCCGAATTGGGTCATGGCGAAACCGGTGATCTTGTCGCCTTCCTTAAGGCCCAATCGGCTGGCATCGATCTCCAGAGTTACCCATTGGTCGGCCTTGGGCAATTCACCCAAGTGCACCCTTTCCGTGGTCCCTTTGGCGCCCCAATCGATGCCGGAATAATCGCCCCACACAGCGCGGTGCTTCCAGTCGCCGGTTTTGTATTGAAGCATGATGGTTTTCGGCAAGTCGGTTGGGTCTAGATAAACCTGAGCGAACAGGCGTGCTCCGGGCGGAACTTCTAAGGCGGGCCCCCCTTCGGCCACATCCTGTGCCAAGCCTTTATCCTGGCGCTTAATTGCCCGTTTCCCACTGGCAACTTTACCCGTCTCGGCCGTCACAAACTGTGTCGCGGCGCCGGGACTCGCGCTGATCTTCCATCCGGTTGGGACTTCGTCATCGGCCCAGATGGAGTCGGTCGTTTGGGCCGGGGGAGGCGGGTCAATCGAAGCCGGATCGGTGTAAGCGACATTGGCGGTGTGGTCCGTTACACGACGTTCCGCTTCGCGAATGGCATCGTCCAAAACCTGAAGGCGGAGTTCCTCCTCAGTACTCTTGAGTTGTAGAGTTGGTGGGGTGCGCAGCGCGTTTCCATCCATGGCCGGGTCGGCGGCACTATGGAAGAAGGCGTACATGGAGTAGAACTCCTTTTGAGAAATCGGGTCGAATTTGTGGTCATGGCACACCGCGCACCCGGCCGTCAGACCGAGCCAAGTTTGGGCCATCGTTGTGGTACGTTCGACGGCGTAGCGGTAGATAAACTCGGCATCGATGGCACCGCCCTCTCCAGTCGTCACATTGCATCGGCTGAACCCTGTGGCGATGAGTTGGTCCGCGGAGGGGTTGGGGAGTTGATCACCGGCGAGTTGTTCGATAGTGAACTGGTCGAAGGGCAGATTCCGGTTAAAGGCGCTGACCACCCAATCGCGATAGGCCCACATCTGGCGTTCGTTATCGAGATGTAATCCGTGGGTGTCCGCGTAGCGAGCGACATCCAGCCAATGGCGGGCCATCTGTTCCCCAAAAGCCGGGGAATCCAAGAGACGTTCTACCAACCGTTCGTAAGCACCTGGAGCACGGTCGGCGAGGTATCGATCGACTTCCAGAGTGGTGGGAGGCAAGCCTCGAATGTCGAATGAAAGTCGGCGAATGAGTGTTTCTCGATCCGCTTCCGGAGAGGGACTCAGACCTACCTGTTCGAGTCGGGAAACGATGAACCCATCGATTGAATTATCGAGACGCGACTGTGGGTATTTGGGCTTAGGGACGGTTGCCTTAACGGGAGGTTCGAAGGACCAATGACGTTGATAGGATGCGCCCTGTTCAATCCAGCGTTTGATTGTGGCCTTTTGATTGTCCGTCAGTGTCTTGTGAGATTCCTGAGGCGGCATGAGCTCGTCAGGATCGGACGTCGTGAGTCGCTTCCAGATTTCGCTCTGGTTGGGGTCGCCGGCTTTGATTGCGGTGCGGCCGTCTTTATTGGGCTTGAACGCATCCTCGGCGGTGTCGAGCCGCAGGTTTGCTTTGCGTTTCTTGCCGTCGAATCCATGACAGGCGAAACAATTGTCTGATAGGATGGGCCGGATATCGCGATTGAAGCTCAAGAGCCTCGCAGAGTTGTCGCTGGCGAGCGCCGACCCCGAGAATAGCACGCTGGCAATGGCCTGAGCGCCGATCAAGGAGGTGAGCACGCGTCGCAGCGCTCGGGTGGTTGGAGAAAATTGGGCCATAAGGAGCGGTCGATCGATGCTGGTTCTCGTTGAGGTTCGACGAGGAGTTGAAGAGGTGGCATTCATTTCTTGCCGTGGTATTCAATTCGCACGAGCTGGGTGTCCTTGTTCCCCTGCCAACCGGTGCCGTTCTCTAGTAAGTAGAGACAACCATCCGGGCCCAACTCCAGGTCCATAGGCCTGCGAAAGCTCATTTTGGGGCAAAACCGTTCCATCCAGAGGGAGCCATCGGATTTCTTGGCGATCTGGTTTTGCTCGTCGAGATGCACGGCGATAATCCAGTTTCGGGACCATTCGTAGATGAAAAGGGTGTGATGGAACTCGACTGGCAATTTATGGGGTGATGAAAGTTTGGGGTTGAAGTAATAGACTGGGCCGGCCATGGCCGTGCGGCCGCCGGGTCCATTGACCACCGGGAAACGAGCCGATTGACCACCTGGATACCAAATGAACGCGGGTTGGGGCGGTGGAATGATCTGTGGGCCAGTGTTGTAACGGGAGTTGTTATGAGGCTGCACCGGGTCATACAGAAAGTTGGTTTTGCCGGTGGCAAAATCCCAATTCCAATAGGGTCTATTGTCACCGGCGAACATGGGCCAGCCAAAGTTGCCAGCGGCCTTGGCTTGGTTGATTTCGTCGAAGCCCGCGGGCCCCCGATTCAGATTGGCGCCTCCGGCATCGGGACCGACTTCACCCCAGTAAAGTATTCCCGCCTTGGAATCGACCGAGATTCGAAACGGATTGCGACAGCCCATCACATAGATCTCGGGCCGGGTGTTCGACGAATCGGATGGGAACAGGTTTCCTTTAGGAATAGCGGCTTTCCCGGATCGTTTTGGTGTGATGCGCAGAATTTTGCCTCGCAAATCATTGGCATTCGCTGCTGATTTCAGTGCGTTGAAGGCATGGCGGCCGTCTCGTTCGTCGATGGGTGCGTAGCTGCCGGAATCTCCAAACGGATGGGTGTTGTCCCCGGTGGACGCATACAGGTTGCCGCTGCCGTCGAATGCAAGAGAGCCGCCAGAATGGCAACAATCATCCCGTTGCGTCGTGATGCGCGTCAGGATTTTTTCAGAAGAACGGTCCAGTTTCCCGTTCTTCAATGTGAATCGGGCGATTCGGTTTTCACCGGACTTAAGGCCGGCGGTGTTGGTCTGTGTGTTCGGATCGCTGTAGAACAGGTAGATCCAACGATTCTCGCCAAATTTGGGATCCAAAGCCAATCCCAGGAGCCCGTCCTCCAATCCAGTGAACACCTCAATGGACCCGATAGGTTCGGCGTGGACAGTTCCGGGTTTGAGGACTTTGACTGTGCCAGCGCGTTCAGCCAAAAACACCTGGCCGTCCTTGGCGACTCCTATCTCCATGACGTCCACCAAGGTATCCTCGATGCGTCCGTCGGCATTCGAATCGTGATCGCTGTCGAGGATTAACTTTCGAAACGGGCCATCGGATTCGGGTCCTGAAGGTAACGGGGAAGGTTTGTCCTCGGCGCCGAAGGCGAGAACGATGCGGCAACACAATGCCATCACGAGGGACGATAAGATCGAGGGTCTCATGCGCGGAAGTGAAGCGGGATGTCGCATTGGGTGGAACTTTTAACTTGGGCCATTCAGTGCTTCAACGGGTGTCAATAGTCCAGAAATTGGCACTGAAAACTTCAGTCTCGTCGACTCGATTCGACTCAAAACAAGATGAACAATTGGCCGGTATTTGCCCTTGTCGTGATTGCAAGTCTCGTGGTATTGTCGGTCCATGCTCACCATACTAGGGCCAGGATCGTCTCAGAGCGGGTTCTGTGATGGGGTGTCGCGCCGCAACTTTCTGCGGATCGGCTCCTTAGGCATGGGTGGGTTGGCTCTTCCGAACCTGTTGCGGGCGGAATCGCAAAGCGGCGTCCACAATAAGGCCTTGCGGCACAAGGCTATCATCATGATTTTCCTGCCTGGCGGACCCTCCCACCAGGACATGTTTGATTTGAAGATGGAGGCGCCCTCGGAAGTTCGCGGTGAATTCAAGCCGATCGCGACTTCGGTGCCGGGAATCCAGATCTCCGAGCATCTGCCAAAGATGGCCCGTTTGATGGATAAATGTTCAATTATCCGGTCCATAGTTGGCTGCAATGGCGATCATTATGCGGCGCAATGTCTCACGGGACGTGACACCAAGAACCAGCCGGCTGGCGGTTGGCCTTGCCTGGGATCGCTTTTGTCGAAGATGGAAGGAGCGGTGGATCCGGCAGTGCCACCTTTCGTGGGGTTAGCTCCCGCCATGGGGCATACCCCCTGGTCGGATAACGGCAGGCCCGGTTTCTTAGGAGTCGGTCACGCTCCGTTTCAGCCAAATAAAGGCGGAGGATGCGAGGATACGTTGTTAAAAGGAATCACACTCGATCGGTTGGCGGATCGGCGGACCTTGTTTTCAAGTCTGGATCAGTTTCGCCGCGAGGTGGACACCAGCGGCATGATGTCTGGGTTAGATGCCTTTACACAACAGGCGTTCGGGATACTGACCTCCAGCAAATTGGCGGATGCCATGGACCTAAAACAGGAGGACTCGCGTTTGGTGGAACGTTACGGGAAAGGCGATCCAAAGAATCGCGACGATGGCGGGCCGAAGCTCATGGAGCACTTTCTGATAGCTCGCCGCTTGGTGGAAGCCGGTGCGCGATGCGTGACGTTGGCGTTCAGCCGATGGGACCATCATGGCGATAATTTTGGCGCATTGCGTCAAGATTTACCGTTGCTGGATCAAGGCTTGAGTGCCCTGATCACCGATCTCCATGAGCGCGGGCTCGACCGCGACGTGAGTGTCGTGGTCTGGGGTGAATTTGGACGCACGCCGACCATCAACAAGGATGCGGGACGAGATCATTGGCCGCGGGTGAGTTGTGCCTTGCTGGCGGGCGGTGGAATGCGGCATGGGCAGGTGATCGGGGCCACGGACCGATTAGGGGGCGAAGCTACGGAACGACCGGTAACCTTTGGTGAGGTCTTCGCGACGATGTACCAAACCCTGGGGATCGATGTGAGCAAAGTGACCTTGGAGGATTTGACAGGCCGCCCACAATTCCTGGTGGATCAGGGGTGTCCACCGATGCGCGAGTTGGTCGGATAGCGCTCTTAGTATTGTGGGTTCGTGCCAACTCTTATCAGAAGAGCTGAACAGTGAGGAGGCTGGTCGGTTGGGCCGTTAACGCCTGTTGTATCTTGAATAATCATCTGTGCCTCCCCAGCATTGAGAAGTGGGGGCAAGCCATGCACGTTGGTGTTGCTCCATTATACTCAAAACCGCGTTGAGCACGCGATCCACCGTCTTTATGAAGAAACACTCTCGCCTGCAGGCGATATCCCGATCGTCGGCATTTACTTTGATCGAGCTCCTCGTCGTGATTGCGATCATTGCCATCCTGGCAGGGATGCTCCTGCCGGCATTGGCCAAAGCGAAGGGGAAAGCTCAAAGCATCAAGTGCATGAATAACCTGCGCCAAATCGGGCTTGGCACGGCGATGTATGTGCATGAATTCCAGAAGTACCCTGGAACCATCAAGGTCCCAGAGTTTTACTATGTCTGGCCGCTTCGCCTCCTTTCCCAGATGGGTACCAATCGCGCCGCGTTTTTCTGTCCTTCCAACAAACCGGAGTTCTCGTGGGATACGAACTACAACAAGTCGTTGAATGGAAAATTGGATTTCATTGCGGCGAGTGGTGCCGGCACAGGTTTTAGCTACGGTTACAACGATTGGGGCATCGGCCCCGTCACTCAGGATATTCGAACTCAGTTGGGCTTGGGCGGAGACATCAACGGTTCAACGCAGCCAGAGATGCCTGAAAGTCGGGTGGTGGCGCCCTCGGACATGATCATGTTGGCGGACAGCAAATCGGATCGGTCTTGGGACGGAAACATCGACCCCAAAGAGTCCGACCAATGGCCGGCACAACGGCATCAGAAAAAGACCAACCTGATGTTCTGTGACGGCCATGCGGAAACCGCCTTTCGCAGAGAAGTGGTGAATCCTGCGAAAGACGCTCCGTTTCGTCGCCGCTGGAACAACGACAATCTCCCGCACAATGAAATTAGTTGGACGGGCGATGACGGCAAGAAGCAGGGGATCAACGATTGAGTTAAGGTGAGAGGGTAGTTGCCATTTCACGATCGTGGCTTTTGCATTGCCAGGTGGGCCTCGAGTTTGTTTGTTTGGGCGGTCGTGTTTCGAACCCGAGACTTCTTTCGTTACTGGTTGCCGCCGATTCTTTGGATGAGCCTCATTTTCTGGGGTTCTACCGACGCTTTATCCTCGCGGCAGACCTCCCGGATCATCGGTCCAATACTTCGTTGGTTTGACCCTGATGTCCGAGAGGAAACCATTGCCGCGGTACAGATGGTCGTGCGTAAAGGCGGCCACATGGGAGAATATGGGGCGCTGTGCCTGCTCTTTTGGCGGGCATTGTATCGTCCTCAATGGAAATCCCCAAGGCAATGGTCGCGAACTGAGGCGTGGTATGCATTAGGCTTCTCGTTTCTTTATGCCCTCAGCGATGAGTGGCATCAGTCATTTGTCGCGAGTCGAGAAGGATCGCTGCGGGATGTGGGCATAGACACCAGTGGGGCTGCTCTAGCACTGGTGCTTTTGTGGCAGGTGGGACGCTGGTGGGGATGGTGGCAGTCCACCACGAACCGTAGCGCCAACCGTTAACTGCCACATCAGATGGGAGTCGATTTGACTTGGCGTCAGGTTGTAAGTTCGCCTGACTAGGGGGCTCGATGGCCTCGGTTCCTTATCCTTATCGCGCGCTCGCCGCGCGTATTCTGGTCCTTTGTTGTGCCTTTTGGGCCTTCAGCTTTCCCGTCATGAAAGCACTCCAACTGCTGGCTAAGGAGCGTGTCCCCGACGGAAGTTCGATTTTTGCCTCGGCGGTGTGCATGATGTGGCGTTTTGGGATCTCGACGTTGGTGGTGGGGATCATTCTCGGCAGGGGGGTGACACAAATCACCCGGCTTGAATGGATGCAAGGTTTGATCGTGGGAGGATTTGGCAGCCTGGGCCTGTTGTTGCAATTGGACGGTCTCGCCTATACCCAGGGTTCGACTTCGGCCTTTTTGACCCAGGGTTACTGTGTGTTGATCCCAATTTGGCTGGCAATTAAGCGGCGGCGGTTGCCGTCGAGTGCAGTCTGGGTGTCCTGTACCTTGGCGGTCGTAGGAGCCGCGGTCCTTGTGAGACTGAGCTGGAACGACTTGAGACTGGGGCGCGGTGAATGGGAAACTTTATTGAGCTCGGTGTTCTTTGCCGCTCAGATCTTCTGGGTCGAAGATCCACGATTTGCCGGCAACCACACGCTACGTTGGAGTGGGGTGATGTTTGGCGTGATGGGGATTTCCAGCGTGCCTCTGGCGTTTCTCACAGCACCGAGGGCGGGTGACATTGTGAGGCTGTTTGGGACAACATCGGCATTGGGACTGATCGCGATTCTGATTTTCGGATGCACTTTGGTGTCGTTCCTATTGATGAACCGTTGGCAACGGGAGTTGCCAGCGACGGAAGCTGGATTGCTCTATTGCACCGAGCCGGTATTCACGAGCTTGGTTTGTCTGGTGTTTCCCGGTTGGATCGCTCGGATGACCGGTTTGCCGTACCCCAACGAGGTCTTGAGTTGGAATCTGGTGGCGGGAGGCGGTTTGATCCTAGCGGCCAATGTTTGGCTGCAATTGAAGGGCGCGGAAGCCAGCAACCCTGCTGCTGGGAGCTCGTGAAGGAAACTCGGTCTGTAAAAGGATACGGAACCTCGCTTGCGAGAGACTTGCCGACTGTTGTTACCGGGGGTTGTTTATAAACCACATTGCGGTGCCGAGCAGCGCCGAGATGGTGATTCCGACAATTAGGGCTGCCACCAGTTGTTGGCGATGCTTCCGACGAGCCCCACGACCTTGCCCAGGCAGAAGGTAATAACGGTTTGCCTCTGTATTTTTTGGTTTGCCAAACATGGATCTGAATCAGTCAGGAAATCAACGGTCCGCGGGCTTTATACTGATGGATTGGTCGGGATGCAACCGTCGGAATTGTTGATCTCGTTGCCCCAAACCGTAGGCTACAGACTCGACCCCAACTTATCATGGATGGATTGCATGGGGTTGGAGTTGCACCGCTTCGGCGATGGGGATTGGCGACTCGCCCTTAGTTGATTCGCCCCATGCCGATTTCTTTTATACCAAAGACGTCGTCACCGTGCCCAGGCAACCGAAGTCGGCGAAAACTCGGCTGCCAGGCTCTATCGCGATCGGAACGACGGAAGTCCCCGTGGTAACTATGTCACCTGACCTCAAGCCGGGACCGTGGATTCGCAGTTCGTTTGCGATCCATTGCATCGCGAGTCGGGGATCGCCCAGGACGTTGGCCCCATTCCCCTCGCGAATTGGATTCCCATTGAGTTGAACTCGGACGCTGTGCGCGGCGAGGTCGAGGTGCCTCCAATCGCTCACCGGTTCGCCCAAAACAAACTGGAATGCACAAGCGTCGTCGGCAATGAGTTGAGCGTCGCCGACGACACAAAAGTCGTGGAAACGAGAATCCGGTATTTCAATCGCCGGATGGATCGTGTCGATCGCCGCTATCACCTCGTTGAATTCATAGGGCTCATGCCTCGGAGGTAGGTCGCGCAGAAGCCGAAAGGCGAATTCAGCCTCTGCGACCCGCATACCGTTGTTTCCGAGCCGAATCGACGCCCCGTTGTGATGGACTCGATCGGCGAGTAATCGTCCGGCGAGCGGGCCGTCAACCCGCAGATGTGCCTGTCCTGCCCGGCTCGTCGCCGCGATCTTCCACCCGACCGTTCTTTGACCCGACCGATCGGCTAGTTGACCCTGCACGGCGTAAGCTTCCGCCCGGTTCGTTGGTCGAAATGCCTCCGGGATGTTGTCGATACGGCGTTCCTCATTCCAGGCGCGCCAGAGCCAGTCGGCGGCGAGCTTCGCGTCATTCGAGTTCATATTTTGGTGAGCGGAATTGCTGAGTCAGACCAATCGGCGATGAAATTCCCCATTCTTGACCACGGCCAACAGCTTGTTCCGGTCGAGCAAAATGCTCGGATCGGCCAATGGACTGCCAGCGACGAGTAGTAGGTCGGCCAGGAAGCCGGGCTGAATCTGTCCCAATTCGTTCGGCAGATCCATGGCGGCACCGCCGTGCTTGGTCATGCTTAGCAGTGCTTCCATCGGGGTGAAATCGCAATAGCGGATCAGATGTTCCAAGTCGCGCGCGTTTTCGCCGTGCGGCGTCACGAAGAATCCATAATCACCGCCTCCCAGGATTCGAATGCCACGCTTCTTCAATTCTTTCAGCCCTCGAGCCGCCCCGGCCAGTTCTTCGCGGAATCCGAATTCCTGAACCTGTTGTTCCGTGAACCATTTCGAACCGTTGAAGGCGGCGGTAGCTGTGAAGCCAAGGTTTGGACTCACAAAAACCCAGTCTTTGTTGGCCTCCAGCAAATCGAGCGATTCTTCATCGGAAAAGTTAGCGTGATAAATCACTTTGACTCCATATTTCACGGCAAGTTTGACTGAGCCAGCGCTTCGTGCATGCGCGCTCATCCGCTTCCCGTGCGCCTGCACAACTTCGGCGGCAGCGGCTACCTCAGCCTCGCTCATTACGGTGCTGTGAGACGGTGCGTGGGGAACAAAGGTGTCGCCGGAGATGACTAGCTTGATGATGTCCACACCTTCGCGAATGAGCTCCCGTGTCACCCGTCGAAACTGTTCTGGTCCATCCAGAGTGATCGCCATCGAGGACATGTCCGGCATGTGCTGCATGCGCATGTCGCCGAGTCCTCCTGTCACAGTAAGCCACGGGCTGGCCGCAAGAAGACGTGGTCCGGGGATCTCCCCTTTTCGGATGGCATTGCGGATGACCACGTCGGTTCGTGGTTTGGCTGAGGCGGCACTAATACAACTGGTGATGCCACAGTCGAGGTAGAGCTTCGCATTTCGGACCGCGATGAGTGTGGTCTCTTCGGGCGGAACCATGCCGATCTTCACTAGGTCGTCAGCGTTATCAATGCTCAGGTGAGCGTGAGACTCGATCAACCCTGGCATCAAGGTGGCGCCGCGCCCATCGACCACTGTAGCGTGATGACGCGTTGCTTGCGCCGGAGAACGCACCACCTCGGCGATACGGTTCCCGTCCATAAGGACCTCTCCCGAGTACGGCTCAGAGCCGGTGCAATCGAGAATTTGAACCGCGGTGAACAGCGTCTTTGGCAGGCCGACATTGGCATTCATGGAGTGCAGGAAGGTTATGGAAAGGATGAATCCGTGTCATTAAGCACCATGAGCAGACCCTCAATAAAACACGATCGCGCGCCCGGGCCCGCCATGGCAGTTGCGGATTTTGACGGCCGCAAAGAGAAAGTAGCCGCCTGACTCGGGAATTTTGTCGACGTTGACCAGAAACTCGACGCCGACCATTTCACGACTTCCGAGCGCCCAGTAGGTCATTAAGGCCCTACGCGGATCGACGCCACCGAGGTCCGGCGCATCGCTTGCCACGCAGCGGATCCCTCTTTCCTTAAGATAAACAATCACGTCGGGACCAGGCGCAGGCCAGCCTTCGGCTTTGCCACGCAGCGGATTCAGCCACATCCCAGGGTTGTCCAGCGGTGGCAGGAGGTGACGATCGTTGTATCCGGTGCGGAAAATAACGACATCGCCAGATCTCAGGGCGCTCGCTGTTCGTTCGTAGGATCGCACATGCTCGACAGTGATCTCCGGTGAGGCGGGCCAATTTGCCGGTTTGGTGGAGCCCACCAGCGATTGGACATCGATGACTCGCGCCTCTCCGCAGGTCCATTCAATGGGAATTTTATCTGTTGTCAGCGTGCTCGAACGCCGTCGGCCATATTTTTTTTCATACTCTTTGAGCCACTCGCGTGTTTCCGGCGAGTACCGACGTGGTTTGGCGTTCGCCGGAAGCGCATACGCTGGCGGGACCAGATGCGTCCCGGCCATGGCGTCCATCAGATGCCCGTGGTGCCACATGTCGAGATAATAGGCGTAGAGAAAATCCATCTTTAGATAGACTTGTCGATGATTGCCGGTATCGATGCCCGGCGACGACAAAGGCAGTTTCGGGGACAGTGTGGGCGAGAGATCAATAGCTCGCTTTTGCCGACACGATTCGATCAGTCGTTGCGGCAAACTCCCGCCGACAATCGAGAAGGCCCGCCCTTCGCTGTAAGGTCCACCTTCGTGCTTCGGAGCAAGCAGGCAGTAGAACGCACCGGTCGAAGGCAACTCGCGAAGCATGGTCGCGCCTTCGGTCCAGATCATGCCAAATTTTAGTCCTGCATAGTGAGTTGGTTCGGCAAGATCAGGCAACGGTCCCATGCTGGCGCTATCGGTGCCCAGCGTGAGGACGCCGCGCTTGCCAAGAAACTCCATGCATTCGGGGTCGGGATTGGGGTATCCCACGGCCTTTTGGTCGAGGATGTCAGCGATGAAGCGGCGTCCTTCGGGTAGCGGTCGATAGTAATGGTCCGAGTAGTCACTGCGGAACAGCACCACATCACCGAAGTGGAGTTGCCGGTGCTGTTTCTCGAAGCGCTCCACATGCTCCGTTTTTACTAGCGGGCTGACTCCTTTCGGTGCCTGGTCGAGCAAGTCCCGCACATCGACCACGCACGCTTCGCCTCCGAACTGCCACGGCTCAATTTTATCCGTGTAAGCTAATCCCAGCGGACCCGATTTCTCCCGCTTCAGTTCCGGCCGAGCCACCGAATGCGGTGGGACATCCAACTGCGTGCCGGTATTGCCATCAATCAGCAGGGTGTCGATGTTGTAAGCGGATTCCGGCCCGATCGTCCGCGAGTGGATGATCTCGAATCGCGGAAAAGGGTGACTGGGCCAGGTAGAAGGATACTCCGGGGCAACGAGCAGCGAGTTGTCGATGAAGCGGCTTCGTCCTGGCGAGGGTTGGTTGGGTTGCGCCGCTGCATCGACAACCAGCCCCATCAGCAGAGCCGATGCGACATGGCGTCGAAATAGCCTGACCCTTGATTTGTATGTTCGTTTCATAGGTGGATATCCTCTATTGTGGGAGGCAGGTCATAGGAATTGCGGCGTCTTCTTGGGCTATCAGTGAATCAGGGTAGTTCTGGAATGTGGCAGCTCGGAAAACCCCCGGGCTCAGCGGAATCGACGATCGGAGGGGCGTAGGATCGCGTCGAGCAGCACGAGCGGTTCCTCTCCGGACTGAGTCAGCACGGCCGCCAGTCCCGCCGGGATTCCGAAATGATCGTGCGCTCGGATCTCGACTTGTTCACCGGCCATTTCGAGATGGCCTTGCCCCCGGACGACAGAGACGGCACTGAATCGGTCGGGTCGTAATTCAAGACCCCGTGATGTCACCCTGGACACAGAGAGTTCGAGCCCGCCCACACCGTTGCGGTCGGTGACCTCGGCTGGAATGATCGCGTAACGCATACTTGTGTAGCGCTCGGCGGCTCGTTGGATCTCCTGTTCCAGAAGAATCGTTCCGTTGAGTCTCTTGCTCGGCAGGGGTGCGGTCTGGAGAGATTCCAACTCCATTGGCTGCGGCTCGACATCGAGGAACACCCCCCATCCTCCACACGTTAGTGATCCAAAGATGAAGGGCACATTGTGGGTGCGTTCACCGATATTTGTGTATCCGTGGCGCAGGTTTGGTGGGATAGGCATGGCGTACCCTTCGGAAATCTCCGCCTTCGAATCCCCCAGCACGGTGTAGCCATGCAGGGGCGAGAACCCGAGATGAATCTCCACCCCTTCCCGATGGAGGTGATAGGGGACATCAGACCGTTTGCCATCGAGCCAGGCCAAGTTCCAGGAATGATGATCTCCATAAACCAACGGGACGATGGTGATCCCCAGTTTGGGCACCACGAAGCTGCCCTGCTCGGGCGCCCCCGTGTCACGGGTAAGATAAAGCCCGTTGCTTCCGGTGATCCCCTCCATGTGCGTCACAAAGAGATCCCGGATTTCCTTAAGGGAGGCAGAGGCCTCGTGAGAAGACGCGACCTCCAGAGCGTGCACGGTTCGAGCTACGTGCGTGCAATAATGGTGAAAGGTTGAAATCAGCGCCCGTATGTCCTGCCCTACCGTGTCCATCGATCGGTTGGCCAGATCCGCGAGCAACTCATCCGCTCGCAGGAGATGGGCGGCAGCAACCGGGTCGAGAGGTTTGAGGGCACTCAGCGCGAGGCGAGTGGCGTGGAAGGCGCCAATGACATGACTTCGGAATGCATGACTGTATAGACGCGCCAAAGCAATGTCTCGATCAGAAATGCCCGCTGGGGCGCGTCCCCGTAGATGACTATCGCACGTTAGGTCTGCCAACCGTTCGTAGTTGGGATGCATCCGCAACCGCTTCGTTTTGCAGAGATCGCTCATATCAGTCCACAAGGATACTTAGGGTAGGGTTTCTCCATATCACACAATCCATCGTGGCCGCAATGGGCATCATACCGATATAGGATTTTTCCTAGCGATGCTTGATGCTCTCGTCGGAGGTCTCGGCGCCTAACCGGACCACGATTGAGACGGTGGAGCGTGTCACCAAGCCGGGGTTCTCGCCAGGCTGGGCTTGCCGTGCACACAGATGCCGTTGCAAGGCTTCGCGTGACTTCTGACGGATTTCGCGGCAACCTGCTTGTCATTCTAAAACATACAAATGGCATTTAACATCGTCTGGGTCACTGGTGCCGCAGGATTGATTGGCTCGGAATTGGTCCGGCATGCTCAAGCCAATGCGGGAGACTTTTCCGTAGTGGGGTTGACTCGTGCCGAATTGGATTTGACCGATTTCCGTGCCGTGCAGGAGCGATTCGAGGCGGAACGTCCCGTCGGAATTCTTCATTGCGCCGCACTGAGCCGCAGTCCGGCTTGTGAAGCCGAACCAACGTTAGCCAGGCGGATCAATGTCGATGCGACGCGTGTTCTGAGTGAGCTTTCTGGCGATTTGCGATTTCTTCTCTTTTCGACCGATTTAGTCTTTGACGGCCGCAAGGGCTCGTACGTGGAAGACGATGAAGTCCATCCTCTGAACATCTATGCAGAGACCAAAGTGCAAGCAGAAGAGGTGGTACGCAGGCATCCGAACTACCAAATCATTCGAACCTCTTTAAATTATGGTCATTCAACCTCAATGGACCGGGCTTTTAATGAGGAGATGGTCAACGCCTGGCGAGCCGGGAAGACCTTGCGTCTGTTTACCGATGAATATCGCTGCCCCATCGCAGCGAGTGTCACAGCGGCTGCGGTGTGGGAATTGTTCCGCTTAGGGGAAACTGGTCTCTGGCACGTGGCTGGTTCGGAACGGTTGTCTCGGTGGCAGATCGGTGAATTACTGGCGAAACGCCATACCGAACTGAATCCACGCGTGGAGCCATCCTCCCTCAAGACTTTTTCTGGGGCACCACGATCGCCAGACGTTGCGCTCGACAGCTCCAAGGCCCGTTCCCGATTGAGCACAGATCTCCCTGAATTCTCAGTCTGGTTGGATCAAAATGAACCCTGCCTCTGAGTCGGGATATCGAGGTCGTCTGGCGCCATCGCCGACAGGGTATTTACATCTCGGACATGCGCGAACATTTTGGGTTGCCCAGGAACGAGCGCTGGCGCATCAGGGGGTACTCGTCCTTCGCAACGATGATTTGGATGTCAGCCGGGTTCGAAGTGAGTTTGTTCGTTCCTTTATTGAAGACTTGAGATGGTTGGGATGCCAATGGCAGGAAGGGCCCGATGTGGGTGGTCCGTTGGGTCCCTATTCGCAACACGAGCGACTGAATTACTATCAAGAAGCGTTCAACCAGTTGCGAGAGTCGGGTTCGCTGTATCCCTGCCAATGCTCGCGCAAGGATATCCTGGCCTCGATTGCGGCACCCCACGCCAATGACGACGAACCGGTTTATCCGGGCACTTGCCGATCTCTGACGCAGACCCATGGAAAGCTGTCGTGGCGCTTCCGGGTGCCCGATGGCGAACGGATCGAGTTTCACGACGCACTCGCCGGGCCCGTTTCTTTCATTGCCGGGGTGGATTTCGGGGATTTTGTGGTCTGGCGGCACGACGGGGTACCGAGTTATCAGTTGGCATGCGTGGTCGATGATGCGCGGATGAAGATCTCTGAAGTGGTTCGCGGATCGGATTTGTTGGTCTCGACTGCGCGGCAGCTGCTCCTCCATAGGGCGATGGGTTGGAAGGCACCGAAGTTTTGTCATTGTCCCTTGGTGCGGGATGCGCAGGGTAATCGTCTGGCGAAACGCGACGAGTCTTTGAGCTTGCGGGTGTTAAGGCAGCGGGGGGTGTCAGCGGAAGACGTGCGAAATCCCGGGGTGGATTGGATGCGCTGGCTTGACGGCTGAGCCGGGGTTCGCGACAACGCGGCGCGCATGAATACACCGACGATTGCGGAAATCACCGCTGCGATACGAACTGTACCGGACTTCCCTAAACCGGGAATCCAGTTCAAAGATATTACGCCCGTACTTGCCGATGGGCGTCTTTTCAATGCCGTGATCGATCACCTCTTGTTTGGCTTGAAAGCCTCGAACGTGGACAAGGTGGTTGGCATTGATGCCCGCGGGTTTATCTTTGGGGCGGCGGTTGCGTCTCGTTTGGGATGTGGGTTTGTCCCGGTGCGTAAGAAGGGCAAATTACCCTGGGCAACTCACGAGGAGAGCTATGACTTGGAGTACGGATCGGCTACAGTCGCGGTTCACACGGATGCCCTGCATGCGGGGGAGCGGGTGCTGTTGGTCGATGATCTATTGGCGACGGGTGGAACGGCGGCGGCGACGGTGGCGTTGTTGAGAAGGCTCAAGGCGGAGATTGTGGGCGTGCACTTTTTGATTGAATTGGGATTCTTGCAGGGCCGCGAACGGTTGAAGGGACAGAGGCTTAACGCGCTCATTAACTATTGACCATGACTCCGCCAAAACCCGTGCAAATTATACGTACGGTAAAAGCCATGCAGCGGCTTTCGACTTTAGCCCGTCATCAAGGACGACGTATCGGATTCGTCCCGACAATGGGTTACCTCCATGAGGGCCATGTCCGTCTGGTGCGAACAGCGCGTCGACAGGTTGGGCCGGAAGGCTTGGTGGTCGTCAGCATCTAT
>SXGS01726253.1_pt1 | contig 31778 bp, 27 predicted proteins | sample 3174681 | NCBI WGS metagenome assembly SXGS01 (sample SAMN11356861, study PRJNA531348) | freshwater metagenome | isolation source: freshwater sample F1-80 | place: China: Fuxian Lake, Yuxi | collected 2017-12-25 | reverse complement strand
CCCGGCGGCAGGCGGTCGCGGGTGGGGACCTGGGCACTGGGTGTTTTGCTGCGGAAGCGCTCCAGCAGCTTGCGCTTGGCCTCCAGCATCTTCTCGTTGTATTCCATCTCAGCCTTTCACCTGATCAACGTACACCACCCGCTCCTCCTGAATCGAGACGATGGCCGCAGCCAGCACCCGTTGCGCCGCCAGGCCGTCGGCCCCGGAGCCGTCGATTTCCTCGGGGCCGGCACCTTCGTCCACCTGCTCGACGAAGCGGCCCAGGCGGTTGCGGAAGGTGTCCCCGAAGCCGCTCATGCCCCCGAAGAGCGGGTTGGTGTAGACCGTCTTTTCGAGGTCGCCAGCCGGGTATAGCGTCGCCTCGCGGAACATGTCCTCGATCACGAATCGCCCCTTGAGGCCGGCCACTTCGCAGCGCTCCATGGGGTGGCCGCGCTCAATGTCGTAGCTGCCGGTCAAATGGCCCAGCGCCCCGCTCTTGAAGCGCATGTTGAACTGCGCGGTGGAGTAGATGGCTCGGCCCGGGGCTTTGAGGGCAAAACACTGCACGGCCTCGATATCGCCGCAGAAGTAGCGCATGATGTCCACGGTGTGGGGATGCAGGGCCTTGATCTGGAACCAGGGCGAACTCTCGCGGGGGTTCTTGATCCACATGCTCATGTTCATGAAGAGCTGGTGGCCTATGCGCCCCTCCTCCACCCAGCGTTTGGCCAGGCGCGCCGCGGGGGTGAAGCGGTGGTTGAGATCTACCCCGAAGCAGCGCTTGAGGCGGCGGGCGGTGGCGACCATCTCCTCGGCCTTGGCGATCTCGTTGGAGATGGGTTTTTCGCACAGGACGTGCGCCCCGGCCTCCAGGGCTTCGATGGTGGGCAGGTGGTGGTCGCTGCCGTACTCGTGGCCGCCGGTGGCGACGCTGACCAGGTCGGGGGCCAGGCTTTTCATCAGTTCGGCGACGTTGTAGCAGGCCGGCACCCCGAGGCGCTGGCTGGCGGCGTCGGCGCGCTGTTTGTCGATGTCGCACACCGCCACCAGTTGGGCGCGGGACATCTCCTTGTAGATGTCGGCGTGCAGGTTGCCGATACTCCCCAGGCCGACGACGGCGACTCTGACTGTCATAGCTGATATCCCGGGCGCTGCGTGAGCGCCCCTCCGGGCTTTCCCAAGGCGCGGACTTCCCACCCTGCTCGCGAAGCTCCGCTCTCCCCGCGACCCCTCCCGCGTCCCGCCGCACCCCCACGTATGGGGTGCCGCGTAACACTCTCTGTCCCTCCCCAAGACCCTTCCCCCGCAGCACCATATAGATGGTGCTGCGCCCCAGGGAAAGCCCTCCGGGGCATCTCCCGCATCGCCATTACAGGGTAATTACCTTCCCGGTGTCCCAGGACTTGATGGCGGCCTCGATGACCAGCTGCACCTTGAGGGCGTCTTCGGCCTTGGCGTCGATCCTGTCGGGCGGGGTCTTCTTGCGCAAATCCTCGACCCAGGCGCCGATGCGCGAGGGGAAGGTGTCGGGGAAACTCTTCATACCGCCCAGGTGTTCGTAGATCTCGACCTGGTTGGAGAAGCGGGGGTGGAAGCTGAGTTTCTCGCAGGCCTCGTTGATGATCACCCGGCCCTGGGAGCCGACCAGCTCGCAGGTCTCCAGGCCGTAGCTGCCGCCGGCGTCGTAGCTGCCGGTCAGGTGGCCGATGGTGCCGTTGGCAAAGAGCAGGTTGACCTGCACGTTGGACCAGATCTTGCGGCCCGGACCCTTTTTGAAGAAGGCCTGCACCTTGGCTACGTCGCCGGCAAAGTAGCGCATCACGTCGAGGGAGTGGGGGTGCAGGGCGCGCATGTGGAAATGGGGGCTGGACTCGTTGGGGTTGTTGATCCACATGGTCATGTTGATGATGTTCAGCTCGCCCAGGCGGCCCTTTTCGAGCCACTCCTTGGCGCGCACCGCCGAGGGGGTGAAGCGGTGGTTGAGGTTGATGCCGTAGGGGACCTTGTTCTTTTTGGCCAGGGCCACCATGCGGCGGGCCTTGGGGATCTCGTTGGAGATGGGTTTCTCGCCCAGCACCGGGATGCCGGCGGCCAAAAGCTCCATGGTGGGTTTGTAATGATCCCCCCCGTTTTCTTTGCCGGCCGAGGTGACACTACAGGCGTCGAGCTTGATGCCGCTCTTGAGCATCTCGCGCACGCTGTAGAAGGCGCGGGCCTTGTACTTCTCGGCGGCCAGGTCGGCGCGTTCCTTGATGAGGTCGCAGACGGCCACGACCTGGGTGTTTTTGTTTTCGGTGTAGCAACGGGCGTGTAAGTTGCCGATGCCGCCCAGTCCGACGATGCCGATGCGCAACATGGTTTCTCTCCTTGGCTGGTGATACCTCTGGTATAATCTACGAAATTCAGCCCCAGCGTTTGCCCAGGGTGATGTCCTGTTCGAGGAGCGGGTCCTGCACACGGCCCAACGCTTCGAGGCGGCGGCGGATCAGGCCCTCCAGCTCCTGTTCGAGATCGCGGCACAGACCCGGCTGGTCCTCGGCCAGGTTGCAGGTCTCCCCCGGATCGGCCTGCAGGTCGTACAACTCGCGCGGGGGATTGCCGTAGTGGTCGGGCCGGCGGGCCAGGATGAGTTTGTGCCCGGCGGTGCGCAGGCTCCACTTGGACTGCCAGGTGTTCTCGGCGCTGACCAGCTGATCTGGCACTTCGCGGTCGGCGGCCAAGAGGTTCCGCCCCTCCATGGCGGCGGGGACCTCCAGGCCGGCGGCCCCCAGCAGGGTGGGGGCCAGGTCGAAATGCTGGGCCAGCTCGTCCCGCCGCATACCCGCCTCGATGCGGCCGGGCCAGCGCAGGATCAGGGGTACATGCAGGCAGCAGTCGTAGAGCCCGTGGTGATCGTAATAGATGCCGTGTTCGGTGAGGCTCTCGCCGTGGTCGGCCATCAGCACCACCAGGGTGCGCTCCTCCAGGCCCTGGGCCTGCAGTTCGCCCAGCAGACGTTCCACCTGGTCGTCGAGATAGTTGAGCGCCCCGGCGTAGAGGGCGTCGACGAAGGCCGAATCGGTGACCCCGCCTGCCCACCGGAACCAGGTCTCCTGCCAGGTCTTACCCAGGGGGTGCTGCCAGAGGCCGTCGAGGGAATGGTTGCCTGGGTCGGCCTGGTTGCCGCCCTGATAGAAGCGCCGGCGGTACGGTTCGGGCGGCAGGTAGGGGGTATGTACGTCCCAGTAGTGTACAAAGAGGAAGAAGGGTTCCTGGCCGGCGCCGCGCAGGAACTGGATGGCGCGCTGGTTGAGGTCCTCGGCGGGGACCATCAGCGGCATCTGCTGCCGGCGCGAGGGGTCGAGGTACTGCTCGTAGCCCCGGTTGAACCACGGATACTTGCCCCAGCCCAGGTTGTCGATGGCGCAGGTGGTGTACCCGGCCTGCATCAGCAGTTCGGGCAGGGTGGCGGTGTCCGCATCGAGCTGGGCCTGGCCCCCGTGGCAGACGATGTTGTGGGTCAGGGGATGCTGGCCGGTGTAGAAGGTGGTGAAGGAGGGGTGGGTGGGGATGGCCGGGGCGTAGAACCTCTGCCAAAGGGCACCCTGGGCAGCCAGGCGGTCGATGGCCGGGGTGAGGGGGCGGGGCTCGCCGTAGCAGCCAAGGTGGTCGGCGCGCAGGGAGTCGACGGCTAGGACCAGGATGTTGAGTTTTTCGGACATGGCTCAGGCGGAGAGTGGGGTTGGCAAGGCTACACCCAACTCGGCGGCCAGGGTGCTGATCTGGCTCCAGGCGCGTTCGTCCACGGCAATGCCCTGCGCCAGGCGCTCCTTGGAGATGCGCCAGGCCTGCTCGCCGGGCAGGAGCACCTCCTCGAAGCCGGCGGCCGGCGGGCTGGACTTGATCCAGGAGATAAACTGCTCGGTCTCCCGGAAGTATTTCTCCAGCGGGGTGAAGGCGGCGATGTCGATCAGGGCGATGAAGAGGGCATTGCCGCTGCGCTCTGGCTTGGCCCGGCTGCAGCCGGCCCCGGAAAGGGCCCCGGCCAGGATATCGACCATCACCGCCAGGCCGAAACCCTTGTGGCCGGCCCCGGGGAAACCGAGGGGCAACATGGCCCCGGGCGGGGGGCCGTAGTAGGCCCTGGTGTCGGTGGTGGGCTGCCCCTGGGCGTCGATGATCCGGTCAGGGGGGGTGGGCGTGTCCAGGTTCTGGTGCAGGCGCAGGGCCCCGCCCGAGATGGCGCTGGTGGTCATGTCCAGCACCAGGGGCCAGGGCCGCTGGGTGGGCAGGGCCAGGCAGAGGGGATTGGTGGGCAGGCGGCGCTGGGTGCCGCCGAAGGGGGCCACGGCCAAATCCCCGCCGTGGCCGTTGGCGGCCACCAGGGCGATGTGATTCTGCTGGGCGGCCAGGGCGGCAAAGCGGCCCAGCCGGGCCACGTGGTTGCAGTCTTTCAGGGTGACTACCACCAGGGGCGAGGCAGCGGCCAGTTCGAGGGCCATAGACATGGCCGCCTCGGCGCTGACCGGGCCGAAATTCCAGTTGCCGCTCAGTTGGGCCATACAGCGGGTGGCCCGCACCACCTGGGTGGGGGCCCCGGGCACGACCGTGCCCTGTCTGACCATCTCGACGTACTGGGGGAAGCGCAGGGGGCCGTGGCTGTCGTGGCCCAGCAGGCTGGATTCGACCAGGTGGTCGGCCACCAGTTCGGCGTCGGCAGGGGGCACCCCTACGGCGGCGAAGAGGGCCACCCCCAGGGTTTTGAGGTCTTCGGCTGCCAGGGTGGGCATGGGCATCAAAGGGCGGCGGTGGTGTCGACCAGCAGCAGGGCGTTGGCCACCGGCCGTTCGCCGGTCTCGTCGGAGGGCCGGTTCACCACCTGCTGCTGGATCACCATGGTAGTTGAGCCACCCCCGTCCAGGTTGAGGGCCTGGTAGGCATTGGTACCGCTGTTGGTGTGCTCGGCCAGCTTGAAACACATGAAGTCGGCCAGTTCGGGCAGGGTCATACCCTCGCTGTAACCGGGCTGCCGGCCGTCGACGGTGATCAGGAAGAGGGTCTCCTGGTTTTCGGCAAAACCGATGGCAGTGCGCGGGTGGCGCTCGTCGACGAATTTGCGGCCCAGGCTCTCCTGCTCGTGCTCGATGGACACCTCGCCGTCGCGCACCAGGCGGGGGCCGCCGCCCAGCCCTTCCTCCAGGGGTTGCAGGGCCGGGGGCAGGAGGCAGAAAAGGCGCACGGTGTCCCCAGGGGCCAGGGGGGTGTTGTTGAGGTAGTTGACCCCGGCGCTGATCAGCCATTGTCCCTCGGCCAGACCTAGGTCGGCGTTGACCGGCAGTACCTGGGCCACCCGTGCGGTGACGGTGTCGTTGGCGAGGCGGCGCGAACCCAGGGGTTCGAGTTGGTAGCCGATCTGGGCGCGGCTCGAATCGACGTACCCTGGCCCGAACTGGGTGTAGAGGCTCAGGCCGTTGGCGGCGGGGCGGCGGTTGAGGGCGTTGATGGGCAGGATCTGGTCGGGGGCGCGCAGCAGGCCGGCCTCGAAGTGGAAGACCTCGATCAGGGGCCGGCCCTGGGCGTTGAGGGCAAAGACCGAGCGCTTCTGCGGCAGCTGCAGCACTTGGCCCTGGCGGACCTGCAGGCCGGCGGTGCGCAGCACTGGTTCGTCGCGGTAGAAGAAATCCCCGTTGATCGCCGCCACCGCGTTGCCGGCCAGGGCGCTGGTTTTTTCTAGGACCCCGTGGGCCAGGTCCGCCCGGGCGGTGCGCAGGCCGAGGCCTCCTTCCCGCGCCTCGTGCAGGTCGACCTCGAGCACGTTGATGGCCCAGGGGCCCTGGGTGAGATAGAGCTGATGGTGATAGACCCCGGGGGCGATGGCCGGGGCCGAGGCGGAATTGCAGGCCGGCAGAAAAACCAGGCAGAGCCGGGTCAGCCAACCCGCACACGACATCAATAAAAGCCACTGCCTATTCGACACCGTCCGCTCCTAAATGAAGAGGCGGGGAGAATGTAGGACAGCTAGGGAACGGTGTCAAGCAAGTCAGTGTAGGATCACGAGTTGCCGTGTAAATCGGGCAGTAGGGGTGCGCAGCACCGCCAGGTAGATACCGCTGCCGCTGGGCTGGCCCTCCTGGTTGTGTCCGTCCCATACCAGCTGGTGGGTGCCCGCCTCCTGGAAGCCTGCGTACAAGGTGCGCACCTGCTGCCCGGCGGTATTGTAGATGATCAGGGAGATGGGCTGGGCCTGGGGCAACTGGTACTGTAGCACCACCTCGGCGTTGAAGGGGTTGGGAAAGGGCGCGTCCAGGCCCAAGATCTGTGGTATGGCGGCTTTGGCTGCTGGGCCGGCGAGCCACTCCAGCGGCGGCGGCAGGGCCAGGGAATCGGCGGTCCCCGAGGCGGAGCGGGTCACGGCGGCGGCCACGGACAGCACCAGCGGTGCGGCGGTGGGGCCGAGCAGGCGCAGGCGCAACAAACCCAGCAGGCCGCTGCCGCTGAGGGGCTGGGCAAAGGAAAAGCCCAATCCCAGCCGGCCCTCCCCGCCCTGGTCTACCAGGAGCAGGGGCTGGCCGGCCAACCCGGTGTCGGGAAAGACCATGCCGGCGTATTCCAGGGTCTCGGGCAGCCTCAGCTCCAGGCTCAGGCCGTTCAACGCGCGGGCTTCCCGCAGTTCCAGGGGCACGGCAAACTCCAGCGTCCCGGGTACGGGCTGGCCCAGGGCCAGGGTGGTGGGCGCCAGGCCGCGGCCCTCCAAAACAACCTCCAGGGATTCCCGCAGATTGTCGGCCAGCAAGAGCCGGCCGCGGCTGTTGCCCACCCAGGTGGGCCTGAATTCGACCTGCACCAGTCCCTCCTCCCCGGGCTCCAGCCTGGCTGGGGCCCGGAGGACCCTGAAAGGCCCCTCGGTGCGCGCCTGCAGCACCAGAGGGGTGCGGGGGTGGAGGTTGCGGACCTTCAACTCCCCGCTGCGGGCCTGGTCCACGGCGGTGGGGGAGAAGAGTTGCCGGCTGGCGGGGCTGTGCAGGTAGGTGCGGCTGCCCCGGCCGCTGAAGGGCAGGCGCACCTGGGGCCGGGCCGGATCATCGGTGGTGAAGCTCAGTTCGCCCTGCACCAGGCTGGTATCCCGCGGGGTGAAGTTCAGTTCGATGGCCGCGCTCTGTCCGGGCGGGATGTTCAGGCGGCGGAGATTGGGCAGCAGCTGCGGCGAGCCGGTGAGGACCCGTTCGAGGTGTAATTCGACCTCGCCCTGGTTGCGCAGTTCGAGGCGGTGGCGGCGGGCCTGGCCGATGCGGCTGAGGCCCAGGTCGAGGCTGGCGGGCAGGCCAGCCAACTCGGGCTGTCCGCCCCGGCCCCCCAGCAAGACCTGGCGCACCGGGGCCTCGGGCACGTCGCTGTGGATCAGCAGGGTGTCGGCATAGCTGCGGCGCTGGACGGGCAGAAAGCTGAGGGGCACCTGGATGGCGGCGCCTGGGGCGAGTTGCCCCTGACCGGCGCGGCCAAGGCGGTAGGCGCCCCGCAGCTCCAGGTGATAGTGCAGCGGCGCGCTGCCGGGGTTGCTCAGGGCCAGCACCTGGCGGCCCTCGCCGCCCACGGGCACGGCGCCGAAGTCGAGCGCCGCGCTGCTGAGGCTGAGATCAGGGGCCAGGCCCTGGCCGGTCAGCGGCACCTGGAGCAGGGCGGGGCCGCCGGGGGCGCGCCAGTACAGGGTGTCGGCCTGGGCTCCGCGCGCGCCGGGGGTGTAGGCCAGGTCGAGGGTGCGGGTCTCGCCGGCTGCCAGGCGCAGCGGGGCGGCTGGGTCTAGTTGCAGGGCCGAATCCTGGACGGCCACCAGCTCTACCGGAAAGGTGCCGCGGTTGCGCAGGACCAGCTGCCGGCTGTTGGCCCGGCCCACCAACTGGGCGCCAAAATCCAGGCGCGGCGGCCAGGCTTCGACCTGGGGGGTGGGCGGGGAGAGGCGCAGGAGACGGCCGCCATACGCATCGCCCTCCAGCACGTGGATGGTTCCATCGGGGGTGGCGGCCAGATCGAGCAGGGCCGGGGCGAATCCCGCGGCCAGCTCCTCCAGGCGCTCATCCGCGCCGAGGCGGTAGAGGCGGCCTCCTTCCACCCCCAGACAGAGTTCGGCGCCAAACCCCAGGGCCAGGGGCCGCTCAGGCAGCTGCAGTACCCGGCGCAACTCGCCATAGGAGTTGAACTGCCCATCCTGGTCTAGATCTTCGGCACGCCACAGTTCGCGGCTCTGGACCAGGGCGATAAAGAGGATACCCTCCGGGGTGCCTTCGAGCAGGGCGGGGCCGGCGGGCAGCCTGGCACTGGCTTCGAGGCGGCGGTCGGTGAGGCGCAGCAGCCGGCCCGAGGTCTGTTGGTACAGGTAGAGATGGCCGCCGGCCACGGCCAGGGCATCGGCGGCCTCATCGAGGTAGGCGAGGGGCAGATACAGTGGTTTGCCCTCGCTGTCGGCGTCGATCCGGGTAAAGGGCTGGGGCCGGCCCAGGGCCGGCGGGGTGCCCAGGAGCAGTCCGCCGCCCAGGCTGGCAGGGGCTGGCAGGGCGCTATAGGAACTGGCCTGGAAGGCAGCAAAGCTGCGGCGGGTGGGCAGCATCTGCACCACCCCTTCGCGGTGGGTGAGGTACAGGGTGCCCGCCGGCTCAACCACCAAGGCCAGCAGGCCGGGCAGGTCGAGGGCGGCCTCGGTCTCGACCTGATAGGAAAAGGCGGTGTGAATGCGGTCGCCGGCGTCGGCCAGCTGGCGGGCCACGGGCAGGCGGGCGATGCGGTGCTGCTCGATATCGGCCAACAACAAATTGCCCCGGGGATCGAGGGTCAGGCGGGCAGGGCGGTTGGCATCGGCTGCGACCACCCGCAGCACCCCGTCGCCGTCTATGTGCACCAGGCGGCCGTTGCCGGTATCGGCCACAAAGACCCCGCCGCTGCCTTCGGCCACCAGGCCCAGGGGCTGGTCCAGGGCGGCGCGGGTGGCGGTGGTGCCGTCGAGGCCGGCGCCGGGACTGCCGGTGCCGGCGATGGAGCGCAGCAGGCCCTCGGGGCTGAGGGTGTAGATTCGGTGGCTGCCGGGGTCGGCGATGTAGAGCTGGTCATCGGCGCCAAAACTCAGGTCAAAGGGCAGGGCCAGGGCGCTCTGCAGGGCGGGCCCCCCCTCGCCTGGGGGCAGGGCGCCGCCGCCGGCGGCGGTGTGCAGCTCGCCCTGGGTGTCGAGTTTGCGGACGCGGCGGTTGGCGCTGTCGGCGATGTAGAGATTGCCCTGGCTGTCGAAGGCCAAGCCCATGGGCTGGTCGAGCAGGGCCAGGCGGGCGGGTCCACCCTCGCCGCCAAAGCCAGGGATGCCGGTGCCGGCGACGGTGTGGAGGTTTCCCTGGGTGTCGAGTTTGCGGACGCGGTGGTTGGCGCAGTCGGCGATATAGAGGTTGCCATCCTGGTCGAAGGCCAGACCAGCGGGCTGGTCGAGCAGGGCCAGGCGGGCGGGTCCACCCTCGCCGCCAAAGCCGGGCAGGCCGGTGCCGGCGACTCGCTCGATGATCCCGTCGGGGCGCACCCGGCGCACCAGGTGGTTGCGGCGGTCGGCGATATAGAGGTTGCCCTGGGGGTCGTGGGCCAGGCCGAAGGGCTGGTACAGGGAGGCGTTGAGGGCTGGACCGCCCTCGCCGCTGGCGCGCAGGAGGCCGTTGCCGGCCAGGGGCAGGGTAGGGCCCTGGTCCTGGAGCACCACCACTCGGCGCTGGGCGTAGTCAGCCACCAGGATGCGGCCCTGGCGGTCGACGCTGAGGGCCTTGGGCTGGGCGCCGGGCTCGAACCGGGCCACCACCACCAAGGTCGAGTCGGCCTCGAGGCGCAAGAGGCGCGGACCCAGCTCGTCGAGGATCAGCAGTCGGCCCTGGGGGTCGAAATCCAGATCGATAGGTTTGAGGCTGGCCTGGCGGGCGGCCCGCCTGCCGCTCCAGGGCAGTTCGCCGCCATCCCCGGCCAGGGTGGTGATGCGCCCCTGGGAATCCACCCGGCGCACGCGGCGGTTGCCGGTGTCGGCGATGTAGATGGAGGCATCGGGGCCCACGGCCACGGCGCGCGGGTCGGCCAACCGCGCCAGGGTCGAGGGGTTGCCGTCGCCGCTGAAACCGCGAAGGCCATTGCCGGCCACGGCGCGGCCACGACCCTCGGGGTCGAGCTGCCAGACCCGGTGGTTGGCGCGGTCGGCCACCAGCACCTGGCCCCCGGCATCGGCGGCCACCCCGTAGGGGGCAAAGGTGTTGGGGGCGGTGGCCACCAAGGGGTGGTCCGGACCCATGAGGGTGCGCAGGGTGCCGTCGGCACCCACGACGCGGATCTGGCGGTTGCCCAGGTCGACGATATAGAGCTGGCCCTCCGGCCCCAGCGCCAGACCAGCCGGCACGGCTAGGGCGCTCTGGCGGGCGGGTCGCAATTCTTGGTCGAGCCCGTAGCGGCCGTCCCCGGCGAGGGTGGTAACCCGGCCCTGGCCGTGGACCAGGCGCACCCGGTTGTACAACTCGTCGGCGATGTACACCGAACCGTCTGGTGCGGCCAGCAGGTCCTGGGGCAACAGACTGGCTTCCAAGGCTGCGCCGCCCTCGCCCAGGCCACCGCCGGCGAGGTATTGCAGCTCGCCGGTGGTGAACAGGTCCGAAGCCTCCAGGCGCGGCGGCAACAAGACCAGGAGCAGGGAGAGGGGGACGAGTGCAGACCAGAACATGCCAGGCCTCATACGGGGCAAAGGGGTGCTGTTGGGATTGATAGTCATAAATATCCGCATGGGTGCCCCCAAGGCAACACCCGCTTGCTGAGGCGGGCGGGGCGCGGTAGCTTTACTCACCTTTCGCGGGAGGATGCCCATGGACAACAGGTTGGGGGCTTTGGCCCTGGTGCTGGGTCTGGCAACGGGGGCCGTTGCCGAGGTGTGGCACGGGTTCGATCCGGCAGGTTTTGGCGGGCTGATGCTCAAGGCCGAGCAATTGCAGGCCATGGTGGCCGAGGTCCGGCAGCAGCGGGCACCCAAAAACGGGGACCACTATGTCTTTGCCTTTGCCAATCTGCAGCGCGATATGGCCTTTGGTATCAAGGTGGAGGAGGGTATCAAGGCCAATGCCGCAGCGGCCGGCATCGAGTTGCTGGTGGCCGACAACCGGCTCGACGGGCCCACGGCCCTGGCCAATGCCGAGAGCTTCGTGCGGCGCGGGGTGGACTTTGTCATCGAGTTCCAGACCGACGTGAACTTTGGCCCCACCATCATGCAGAAGTTCGCCAAGGCCGGCATCGGGGTGGTGGCCATCGACATCCCCATGCTGGGGGCCACCTTCTTCGGGGCCAACAACCCGCGTTCCGGCTTCATGGGCGGTTCGTACCTGGCCCAGGCAGCCCTGGCCCGTTTCGGGGCGGAAAAGGTCAATCAAGGATACCTGGTGGTGGGGGAGTTGCCTCAGTCGGGGGCCATCCCCGCCATGCGCACCGAGGGGCAGGTGGCCGGCTTTTTGGCCGGGGTGCCTGGTTTCCCCGTCGACCACCTGATTCACATCGACACCAAGAACACCCTGCAGTACTCCTTTCAGCAGATGCGCAACGCCCTGGGCCGCATCCCGCCGGGGGTGCCGCTGATGCTTCTGGCCATCAACGACCAGTCGGTGACCGGCATGTTGCGGGCAGTGCAGCAGGCTGGCCGGCAGGGGGACCCCATCGCCGTTGGCAACGGGGCCGACGAACTGGAGACCCTGGCTGGGGAGGAAGGGCTGATCGCCTCGGTGGCCTACTTCCCTGAGCGGTACGGCAACTATCTCATCCCCCTGGGCCTGATGGCGCTGGCAGGCCGGTCCCTGCCGCCGGCGGTGCTGGTGGAGCACCTGATGGTCACCCGGGCCAATATCTGCCAGTATTACCCCGAGTTCCCCTGCCAGCCGCAGGCGGTTTTCCCCTACGCCTTTCCGCAAGAGGCCTTTGGCCGGCACCTGGCCGGGCTGAAGGGCAAACCCGAGTTGTCCGGGTACGAAACCCTCATCCCCGCCCGCTGAACCAAGGTCCATGAGCAGGCTCTCTTCGCTGATCGCCAAACCCTGGGCCGGGGTGGGCATACTGCTGCTCTTCTACCTGGGGGTGGTGGTCTGTTTCGCCCTGCTCTCCCCCTGGTTCCTCTCCGTCGACAACCTGCTCAGCATCGGGGCGAACATGGCCTTCATCGGCCTGATGGCGGCGGGGCAGACCCCGCTGATCATCGCCGGAGGTCTGGACCTGTCGGTGGCGGCGGTGGCCGGCCTGGCCGGGGTGGTGGTGGCCCTGTTACACGCTGGGGGTATGGACGTGTGGCTGGCAGCGCTGCTGGCGCTGCTGTTGGGCGGGGGGATCGGGGCGCTCAACGGCTTGCTCACCACGCGTCTGGGCTTCAACCCCTTCATCGCCACCTTGGGGACCATGAGTGTGGTGGGTGGATTGGCCCTGGTCCTCACCGGCGGCCTGACCAAACCCCTGCTGGTGGACTCCTTTGCCTGGCTGGGCAACGGCCAATGGCTGGGCTTGCCCGTGCCCCTGCTGCTGATGCTGGCGGTGTACGCGGTGCTAGGCTGGGTGCTGCGCCACACCTGCTTCGGGCGGTACGCCTACGCCCTGGGCAGCAATGCGGTGGCCAGCCGGCTGGTGGGGGTGCCGGTGGAGCGGATTCAGTTGGTGTTGTATGCGGGCTCGGGCCTGAGCGGGGCGCTGAGCGGGTTGGTGCTGGCGGCCATGCTGGGGGCCGGGGCCCCGGCCGCGGCGGGCAACCCTCTCCTGACCGTGGTGGCGGCGGTGATCCTGGGGGGTACCAGCCTTTTGGGCGGGCGGGGAAGTGTGTGGGGGACCTTGCTGGCGGTGCTCTTGCTAGGCACCCTCAACAACGGGCTGACCTTGCTGGATGTGTCGAGTTTCTGGCAGGACGTGACCCGGGGGGCGGTGTTGCTGGCGGCCATTGGGCTGGATCAGCTGCGCAGCCGGGTCCTGGGGGGTGCGTAGAGCGAGGGCCGAGTCCTTCGCTCAGCCCTTCTCCGGGGGAAGAGCTCAAACCAGCGCGTCCACCGGGGTGAGCGGGCAGGGCTGGGGCCAGGGGTAAACCGCTGCTCCGTCCGGCAGGCGCAGGTCCGCCGGGCCCCAGCTCAGGTGCAGGATGCGGCGGTGCTGCTGGGCAGAGGTCATCTTCTCCGAGCGGTGGAGGGTGAGGGGGTTGTAGAAGAGCGCCGAGCCGATGGTCTGGGGCGCCGACACACCGTTGTCGTTTTCATAGAGGGTGGCCACGTTTTTGTTGTCGCCCAGGTGCTGGTGGTGGGTGCCTGGCAGGACGTAGAGCCCGCCGCTGTCGGGCAGGGCCGGGTCCAGGGCCAGCCGGCAGGTCACGTCGCCGATCAGTTCGAGACCCCGGGTGGAGTACACGGGCAGGCCGCCGCGCACGTCGCCCTTTTCGCCGGGGGGGATCTTCGCCACGTAGATGCCGGTGTCCTGGTGCCAGGGCACCTCCCAGTTGTGTGTAGGATCTTTGTCCAAGAGCAGGCCACCGGTCACCCGCACTGAGTCGCCGATCAGTTGCTGCACCATCTCCAGCACCGGGCGGTACTGGATGATGCGCCCCAGGGGGCCGGGGCGCTTGGGCAGGTCGTGGATGATGGTGAGGTAGTTGTCCGCGGCGCCGAGGCCGATATCGCCGGGGTGGCGGGCCAGATTCAGTTGCTCGATGGCCTGGCGCAGCAGTTCTACCTGGGCCCGGGTGATGGCGTTTTCCACCACCAGGTACCCCTGGTCGCGGAAATGGTCGATTTGCTCCCGAGCCAGTTTCATATCAGAACCCCAGCGGTGGGACAATGGGGCATTTGGTCAATTCTTCCGGCCCCGCTGCCGACACGTAGATCATGTTCTCCACCCGTGCCCCGCCGATGCCAGGCACATAGACCCCCGGTTCGCAGGAAAGGGCGTCGCCCACCTGCAGGTCGTCGGCGCTCTCGCGGTTGATGCCGGGCTGGTCGGAGCCCAGGCCCAGGCCGTGGCTGAGGTGGTGCACGAAGTACTTGGCCCAGCCCTTGGCCGCGTAGGTGTCCACCACTCCCTGGTAGATCCGGCGGCCGTCGGCGCCGGGCACCATGGCCTGCGAGGCGTTGCGGTAGGCCAGGTGGACGGTGGCCAGCAACTCGCGCTGCAGGGCATTGCCCTCGCCGACGATGGCTGCCCGGGTCATGTCGCCCAGGTAGCCGTGTACATAGCAGGCCATGTCGATGAAGAGCATGTCGCCCTCTTTGATCACCCGGCGCGGGTCCTCGCCGCTGTCGAGATAGTAGGTGCCGATGCCCACCGCCGGATTCATCACCGCGTATTCGGCGCCGGCCCGGAGCATGGCGGCGGTGCCCTCGGCGGTCACCTCAAGAGTGGTGAGTCCGGGGCGGACGGTCTTAAAGGCGGTGCTCATGCCTAAGTCGGAGATGCGGGCGGCTTCGCGCATGAAGGCCAGGTCGCGCTCGTCCTTGGTGCGGCGCAGCAGGGCGCCCACGTCGTCGACGGCGATCTCGGTGCCGGGGATCTGCGGTTTGAGCTCGTCAGAGAGAATCTTCTTGAGCCCGGCCTTTTTCAGGTAGGTGTCCAGTTGCTCGGTCGGGGAGGGGTCGCCCAGTTCGCAGGGGATGACCTCGCAGTTGGGCAACATATCGCGGCAGGCGTTGGAGGTCCAGATGCCGGGGAAGACCACGGTGCGCTCGGCACTGAAGAGGATGGCCGGACAGCTGCCCCGCGAGATCACGGTGCTGGGGTCGGGGTGGTCGAGGAGGTAGAGCTGGTTGGGACGGCTGTGGGCCAGGAAGGCCTGGGCCCCGGCCCGCTCAAGGGCCTCGGCGAGTCGTTGGCGGCGCGGTACCATAGGGACCTCTGGGGTGGGAGTCAGGGTGAGGGTATGGGGATCATTTCAGCAGCCGGTCGAGGAAGACCTCGAGGAAACCAGGGACATTGACCTTGGTGGCGCACTCCACCGGATAGCCGACCAGGTGGCCGTCGATGATAAAGGGGCGGCGGTCCACCACCATCTGGCCGGCGGTCAGTTGGCCCTCGGGTTCCACGTCGATCCACATGGGCTGCACCTGGCACAACTCGGGAAAGATGGACAGCCCCACGGCCAGCGGATCGTGCAGGTGCATGCCGCGGCGGCCGTAGTGTTCGGTTTCGAAGTCGATCACCGTCTGGGTGGCGGCAGCGCAGAAGCGGGCGAGGGGATCGCTTCGGTCCGCCAGGCGCTGCTGCAGCTGCGCCTGCTCCAGCCAGAGCTGGCGGGCCGCCTCCAGGGGCACCAGGGCGATATTGGCGCCCGACTGGACCACCTGGCGGGCGGCGTGTGGATCGGCGTGGAAGTTGAACTCGGCCTGGGGGGAGATATTGCCCGGCTCGTGCAAAACCCCACCCATGATCACCAGCCGGCGGGACTGGCTGAGGATGCCCGGGCATCTGGCTTCCGCCAGGGCCAGGTTGGTGAGCGGGCCGGTGGCGACCACAATCACCTCTCCCAGGCGGGCCTCGATGCCGGCGATGAGGAAATCGACGGCGTCCCCGGCCGGCATCGCCTCGGGGTCGGGCAGTTCGGCGCCGCCCAGCCCGTCGGGTCCGTGTATGTCGTAGGCGTGGCGCGGCTCGCCGGCAAGGGGCTTGGCCGCCCCCATGTACACCGGGATATCGGGCCGGCCGGCCAATTCCAGCACCTTGAGGGCGTTCTCGGTGGCCTGGTCCAGGGCCACATTGCCGCTGGTGGTGGTCAGGCCGATCAGCTCCAGTTCGGGAGAGTGGAGGGCCATGAGGATGGCGAGGGCGTCGTCCACCCCGGGGTCTACATCCAGAATCACAGGCTTCATTCGGGGCCTCGCAGGTGGCCTTCGGCGCGGTCGGCGGGCTGGTAACCCACCTCCTGGCGGGCCTCGTCGAGGTCCACCCAGCGCCACTGGTTGTCGGACATGCCGTAATAGATGGCGAAGCGCAGCTCCTCGGGAGCGTCGATGCAGCGCTGGATCAGCTGGGCCATGTCCCCCTGGCTGCACCACAGATGCCCCGAACCGGGATTGGGGACCCGGTCCTCGGCCACCACCCAGCCGGGGCGTATACACAGGCAGGACATCTGGTGGCTGTAGGCATAGACCTGGGCCAGGGACTCGCTCCACACCTTGGAGGCGGCGTAGAGGTTGCGCGGCCGGGGCAGATCGGTGCCCTTCACCTTGGGGAAATCGGCCGGCACCTCCTCGGTGCGGCCCTCGACAATGGCGCGGTACGGCTCCATCTGCATGTTGCCGGTGGAGACCTGGATGGTGCTGGCGGCGATGAGGCGTTTGACCCCGGCCAGGCGGCAGGCCTCGAAGACGTTGTAGGAGCCGATAATATTGTTGTGCAGCAGGCTTTCCCAGCCCCTGCCGGCCGGGTCGGCGGCCAGGTGGACCACCGCCTCCATGCCCTGCACGGCGCGGGCCAGGCCCACGGTGTCGAGCAGATCGCACTGAAAGAAACGGCTGTCGGGGATCTCGAAAGTCCAGTGGTCGGGCACCCGGTCGGAGAGCAGGCGGCTCTGGTCCAGGCCGTAGACCTCGTAGTGTTCGGGGTGGCGGCGCAGCCATTGGTAGGCCGCGTAGCCGATCAGGCCGGTGGCGCCGGTGATCAGCACCTTCTTTGGGGGCATCGGAGACTCCATTCAGATCAGACCGGCACCAGCCGTTGGGCATTGGTGGCCCAGAGTTTGGCCCGGACTGCGGCGGGCAGGTCCAGGGCTTCGAGGAAGAACTGCAGTTTCTGGCCGTGGTCGTCGCGGCCAAAAAGCAGGCGGTCGGCATAACGGACGAGGAACTGGCGGGTGTGGGTCAGATCCCGCTGCAGGGCGCCCAGGCCCGAGCCGGCGGACAGGTCGGCCCACAGGTTGGGGTAGGTGTCGAGCAGGCGCAGCAGCTGGCCGCCGGGTTTGACCGGGCCGCGCGGGTACACCGCCGGCTCGTGTTCCTCGTCGCCGCTGATATAGCGCCAGAACCCAGGGGCATGGCCGACAAAAATGGTCTGGGGGCAGGCCTGCAGGGCACGTTCCAGGGGGCCGATTCCGCCGCCGTACCAATAGGTCTGGTAGCTCTGGCCGCCTTTGCCGTCTGGCAGGAAGGGCACGTCGAGGTGCAGCACCACCGGGCAACCCAGTTCGCCGGCCTTGCGGAAGAGCTCCAGGCTGCGCGGGTCGTCCAGCAGCATGCGGTAGCTCCATTCGCCACACACCCGCACCCCGTGATTCCGGTACGCGGCCTCGAAGAGCTTGGCGGCGCTGCCCTCGTGGGGGCAGGGGCAGTAGCCGGCGACGAAGCGGCCGGGGTGCTGGTCGCAGGCGCGGATCACGTCGCCCAGGGTGGAGCCGGCGTGGGTGCCGTCGGGCCGAAAATTGGCGGGGTTGAAATAGGCGTGGGTGGCGGGCACGTCCTCGCCGGGCGGCAGGTACCAGGTCAGGATCCAGGCGCGGTCGATGCCGAAGCGATCCATCTCCGCCACCACCCCGGCGGGGTTGAGACCGTGGTAATACACGTGCTGGTGCGCGTCGATAAGTATATCTTTGGGCATAGGGTGCCGGAGATTTTTCACCAAATATAGGCATTGGGCCCCGGCCAACCCAGCCAGGACAAAACTTTTGCCCCGGTCCCGCCGTCTCAAGTTCAGAACCGGAGATGGGGATGAGCGACGCAGAGCTGATCGCCCGCAGCCTGGGCGGAGAAGAGGGGGCCTTCGACCTGCTGGCAGGGCGCTGGCAACACCGCTTGTACAACTTTATCGTGCGCTATATAGGCGGCGACCGCGAGGAGGCCCAGGATCTGTGCCAGCAGACTCTGTTGCGGGCCTACCAGGGGCTGGGGCGGCTGCGCGAGCCCGAGCACTTCTCCACCTGGCTGTACCAGATCGCCGTCAACGCCTGCCGGGACGAGTTCAGCCGCCGCAAACAGCAGCCCACGGTCTCGGTGGACGAGGTCGGCGATCTGGTGGACCCCAAGGAGGGCGGGGCGGAGCGGGGGGCCATGCGGCGCGACCTGCGCGACTGGCTGGCCCGTGGGCTGCAGGCCATTCCCGAGGAACAGCGGCTGGTGGTGGTCATGAAGGAGTACCAGCAACTGAAATTCACCGAAATCGCCGATATCCTCAAAGTACCCCTCCAAACCGTCAAGTCGCGGCTGTACTATGGCCTGAACAACCTGAGGAAGGTGCTGGCCGGCTGGCAGATCTCACAGGAGACCCTCGACCATGAGTTGTAAGCTGACCAACGAAGACCTGATCTCCTATGTACACGGCGAGGTGGAACCCGCCCGCAAAGGGGCGATCGCCGCCCACCTGGAGCAGTGTGCCGCCTGCCGGGCCAGCTACGATGAGCTTCAGCAGACCCGCCGCCTGCTGGGGGCCTGGCCAGACGAGGAACCGGCAACCAAGCTGGTTTTCCTGCCCCGGCGCTCGCGTTTTGGCGCGGCCGGCAACCGGTGGCGCCGCCTGAGCTGGGGCCTGACGGTGGCGGCGGCCGCCTCGCTGGTGCTGCTGGCCCTGGGGCGCACCCAGATCGAATGGGGCCAGGGCCAGCTGCGGCTGCAGCTGAGCCTGAGCGCCCCGCCGCCGGCCGACAGCCTGGGGGCGCCGCTCACCCGGGCCGAGTTCGAGCAGGCCCAGCGCCAGATGGCCGAACTGGTCGAGCGGGCGGTCCATCAGGTCAAGGCCCAGCAGCGCCAGGATCTGGAACAGGCCCTGGAGACGGCGCAGACCCAGCAGCACCGGCGGCTGGAGCAGGCCCTGACCGCTTTTGCCGATGAGCTAGACCAGCAGCGCCAGGAGGATCTGCAGGCCGTCAGTCAGGGGTTGCAGGTCATCGACTGGTCCACCGCCGACCGCTTCACCCGCACCGAAGGGCTGCTGCAGCAACTGCTGATCGCAGCTGTCGACCGCTGAGGAGGATGCCGAGATGACGAGTGTGGTCATGGCGCTGGCAGGCATACTTCTGCTGGGGTCGGTTGCGGGGGCCGAGAAGTTCGACGGCAAACGGATGCGGCGGGATCTGGAGATCGGCGAAGCCGTGCTCACCCACCTGCAGGGAGGGGAGGAGATGCCCTTCGCCAACCCCGTGCGGGGGGTATATCTCAAGGGGTACGGGCCGGTATTCCTCAGCGCCGGCAGGAACCGCAACCTCCTGGTGGCGATGATGGAGGCCCAACAGGGCCGGGCCGGGGTGGAGAAAGAGGCAGAGGCCGGCGACTTCGAGGAGTTTGAGGAGCAGACCTCCGAGTTCCTGCGCGCCTATGCCGACGCCATCGGCCAGGTGGACGAGCAGGAGCGGGTCACCGTGCTCAGCGGCGACCTGGGCATCGGCGCCAATGGGGCCATGGATTGGGTGGGCGGTTGGAAATCGGGGCGGGGGAAGAAGATCATCCGCAAGATGTTCGGGGTGCCCCCGGATTCGGGCGGCAGGTGGCCTGCCGACGCCCCGCCCTTCGAAAAAGCGCTGCCGCCTCCGGGAGGGCCCGGCGCCAAGTCGGAACAGGAGCTCTTCCTACAGGTGGAGAAGGAACTCGAGGACCCCCACCGCGAGCCAGTGGTTTTTGAGGGCTGGGTAAAAAAGGCCGATCTGCGGGCCCTGCACCGGGGCCGGATCGACGAGCAGGAGTTTGGCAAACGCATCAACTGGCGGGAGCACCAGCCCGACCCGGAGGCCGCCAAACAGGTGGATATCGTGGCCGGCATCCTCGACAAAACCCTGGCCGGGGACAGGCGGCCTGGATGGGGCCAGGGCCTGCGCTGCTCCGGGGTATACCACGAGGGCCTGGGGGCGATCTTTTTTCTATCCCTGGATTTTGGCCGGGTATTTTCGGCCCTGGGGCCGCACGACTTCGACCGCAGCAAGCCGGTTATGCCCCAGATCAAGGCCTTGGCCGGCGAACAGGGGCGCCTGATCCGGGAAGACCTGGTGAAGGCGGTGGCCCAGTACGGCCATACCCTGCCGCTCAAACCGGGCGAAGACCTGGTGGTTCAGGTGCGTTCGGGCGGGCCGCAGCACATCTCCATCGACTTGCTCCTGCAGGTGGGGCAGGAGACCCTGGACGCTCATCGCAGCGGCGCCCTCAGTCTGGAGCAATTCAGCCAGCAGGTGGAGTTTGGGGAATAAGGCCGCCCAGGCACCGGCGCTGCCGGTTGATGGCTGCCAGGCACCTGCCTATAATCTGGGCATGCGCCTGTTGATTTTTATGCTCACCCTCGCCCTCGCCGCGCCCTGTCTGGCGGGGGACAAGGTGCTGGGCATCACGGTTTCCACCCACGGCAGTGGCCAGGACTGGGGCAGCGATGCGATGGGCCCCACGCTGCGCGATATCCGCCAGGTGGGCGCCAACTGGGTGGCCATCCACCCCTACGCCCGCATCGGCGCCGATGGCCAGGTCAGTTTCCGCGACTTCGATCCCGCCTCCCCGCCCGCCTACCTGACCCGCCCCATCCAGGAGGCCCACCAGCAGGGCCTCAAGATCTGCATCATCCCCCACCTGGCCTATTGGGGTTCGCCCTTCTCGTGGCGGGGGGAGATCGCCTTTGAGCAACCCGAGCAGTGGGAGCGTTTCTGGGGCGGTTATACCTATTGGATCAAGCGCCTGGCCGCTGCCTGCCAGGGGGCCGACGGTTTTGTGGTGGGCAGCGAGTTGGACCGCACCCTGGACCACGAAGAGCAGTGGCGCGGCCTCATCTCCCAGGTGCGCAGACTCACCACCGCCCCTCTCAGCTACGCGGCCAACTGGACCGATTACACCCGGGTGCCCTTCTGGGATGCCCTCGACGTGGTGGGCATTCAGGCCTATTTCCCCCTGGTGGACCACCTGCACCCGTCCCATGAGGAGATCGAGGCTGGCTGGGCCCTGAGGGTGGGCGAGCTGCGGGTCTATTCCCAGCAGACCGGCAAATATATCCTCTTCACCGAGCTGGGCTACAACCAGTCCTACCTGGCGCCGGTTGAACCGTGGAACTACCAGGTGGACGGGGAGGACGCCCGGCCCATCCAGGAGACCTGCATGCGCGCCGCCCTCGAGGTAGTGGCAGGCGAGTCGAGCATCGTCGGCGCCTTTCTGTGGAAATGGTTCCCCTACCCGCGGCCGATGGGCCGCGATTTCCAGATGGCCTCCCCCAATATCCAGCAGATCATCGCCAGCATCTGGTTGCGCGGGCGATGATCCGGATCCCCTTGCTGATCTTGCTGGCGCTGGCGGCCGCCCGCTGCCCGGCCGGCGCCCAGGAACCCCTCAGTATAGAAAGGGCGGTGGCGCTGGCGCTGGAACGCAATGAGCGCGCCCTGACCGCCCAGTTGCAGGCCCATGCCGCCGACGCCCGCGTGGCCAAGGCCCGGGCCTTTTTCTTTCCCGACCTGACCCTGGTGGGCAACTACACCCGCCGCGCCTACCAGACGGTGCGCGAGGTGGGTGGCGAGCAGGTGATCATCCAGCGGCGCAACGTGCTGGCCCCGCGCGCCACCGCCACCCTGACCTTGTTCGACCCGCGCGCCCTGCCCCTGTACCGCCAGGCCCGGCGGGAGCGGGACGCCGCAAAACTGAACGCCCGCGAAGACCAGCGCCTGCTGGGTTTTGAGGCGGCCGATGCCTTCCTGCGCACCCTCAGCGCCGAGCAGGTACACGAGGCGGCCCGCCGGCGCTTGGAGTTGGCCGAGCAGAGCCTGGCCGACGCCCGGGCCCGTTTTGCCGCCCAGTTGGTGGGTTCCAACGACGTGACCCGCGCCGAACTGGAGTTGGCCACTGCCAGGCACCAGGCCACCCGCGCCCAGGGCGAGATGGAGAGTGCGTACCTGCACCTGGGTTACCTGCTCGACACCGCCGTTGCCGGTCCCCTGGCCCTGCCCCAGGACCTGCTCCAGATCGCCGCACAGCCTCCGGGCGGCGAGGCCCCGCTCATCGAGGGGGCGCTGCGCAGCCGCCTGGACCTGGCGGCCAGCCAGCGGCGCGCCGAGGCCCAGGCCGCCGCCGCAGGAGAGCCCCTGCGCCGGCTGCTGCCCAGCCTGAACGCCAACGGCCAGTACCGGATGACCAACGAGGGTGGCCTGAGCGGGCGCACCCGGGACTGGTCGGCGGGCATGGACCTCACCTGGAGCATCTTCGACCGGGGCCAGCTCTGGGCCGACCGCCGCGAGCGCCGCGCCCAGGCCCGCATCGCCGGCCTGGAGGCCCAGGCTGCTGTCCGGCGCGCCGCGCTGGAGGTGCGCACCGGCCTGGTGGCCCTGGCCAGCCAGCAGGCGGCCATCGACCAGGCCGAGGTGGCGGCCCAGGTGGCGCGCGAGAACGCTTCCCAAATCGCCGAACTCTACCGGCAGGGGCTGACCAGCGCCCTGGCGGTGGCCGATGCCAGCGCCCGGCTCTTCGAAGCCGAGGTGGCCCTGGTGCGCGAGCAATACGGAGTGGCGCTGGCCTATCTGGATCTGCGTTCTGCCCGAGGTTTGAACCCTGTTGGAGAGGAGTCCGCCCCATGAGTTGGTGCCGATTTGTGGGAATGCTGTTGCTGGCTGCGATGGCGGTTGCCGGCTGCAGCGGCGGCGGCCCGTCTGCCCAGGCCCAGGGCGCCAGGAAACAGCTGCAGTTCCCGGTGGAGGTGGCGCCAGTGGAGGCCCGCCAGGTCGACTACCGGGTGGACGCCGTCGGCTCGGTGGAGGCCTTCGAGGTGGTGCAGGTGACGGCGCGGGTGTCGGGGGTGGTGGAACAGGTGCGCTTCAGCGAGGGGCAGGCGGTGTCGCGCAACCAGGTGCTGGTGGAGATCGAGCCGGACCGCTACCGGCTGGCGGTGGAGGCGGCGAGGGCCACCCTGGCCAAGGCCCAGGCGGCCCAGGCCGAAGCCGAGGCCAGCCTCAAGCGGCGCGAAGGGGCAGTGGTGCAGAACCCCGGCCTGATCCCCGGCGAGGAGTTGGAGACCTGGCGCACCCGCGTCAACACCGCCCAGGCCGAGGTGGCCCAGGCGCGCTCGGCCATGGAACTGGCGGAGCTGAACTTACACGACGCCCTGGTGCGCGCCCCGGTGGGCGGGGCCATGCAGAGCCGCACGGTGCAGACCGGCCAGTACGTACAACCCGGCACCACCCTGGCCACCCTGGTGCAGCGCGATCCGCTGCTCTTGCGCTTCCAGGTGCCCGAACAGGATGCGGTGTCGCTGCGGCCCGGCGTGGGGGTGACCTTTGGGGTGCGCGACAACCCCCACCGCTACAGCGCCAAGATCAAGCACGTGGCCGAAAGCGCCGACCTGAGTTCGCGCATGGTCGCGGTCACTGCCCAGATCGATGATCCGGCCCGGGCCCAGCTGCGGGCCGGGGCTTTTGCCCAGGTGTCGGTGTCGGTGGGGGCGTCGGTGCCGGCGCCGGTGGTGCCCCAGCTCGCGGTGCGCCCCAGCGAGCGGGGTTTTCTGGCTTTTGTGGTCAGCGAAAATGTGGCCCACGAACGCATCCTCACCCTCGGGATGCGCACTGCCGAGGGCCTGGTGGAGATCCGCTCGGGCCTGCAGCCGGGGGAGTTGCTGGTGATCCGCGGGGCCGAGGCGCTGTTTGAGGGGGCGGGAGTGAAGATCAGCGGGGCCGCCCAGGTCCAGGAGGTCGTGCCGTGAAGCTGACCGAGGCCTGCATCAACAAGCCGGTCTTCGCCTGGATGCTGATGGCGGCCACCATCGTTTTTGGCGGGGTGGCCGCCTCGCGCATCGGCATCAGCCAGTTCCCCGACGTGGATTCGCCCAACATCTCGGTGAACGTCAACTGGGAGGGGGCAGCCCCGGAGGTGGTGGAAAACGACGTGGTCGAGATCCTCGAAGAGGCCCTGGTGCAAGTGGAGGGGGTGCGCTGGATCACCTCCACGGCGCGGCAGGGCGGGGCCTCGCTCTCGGTGGAGTTACACCTGGAGCGCGACGTGGACGTGGCCCTGCAGGACGTACAAACCAAGGTCTCGCAGGCCCAGCGCCGGTTGCCCCGCGACCTCGATCCGCCGGTGATCTCCAAGTCCAACCCCGAGGACAACCCCATCATGTGGATTGGCCTGTCGGGCCCCTATCCGCGCTACGTGCTAAGTGATTTCGCCCGCTACCGGCTGGCCGAAAAGCTGCAGCAGGTGCCCGGGGTGGGCGAGATCATGATGGGCGGGTACCTGGAGCGCAACGTGCGCATCTGGATCGACGCCAACCGCCTCGACGAGAAGGGCCTGACCGTGGCCGACGTGGTGGGGGCCCTGCAGCGCGAGCACCTCGAACTGCCCGCCGGCCGCCTGGAGACCGAAGGCCGCGAGGTCAACGTGCGGGTGCTGGGCGAGGCCATCGACCTGAACACCCTGCGCCACATCGTGGTGCGCGAGGTGGCCGGCAGCCCGGTGTACCTGGAAGACGTGACCCTGGTCGAGGACGGTTTCGAGGACATGCGGCGTATGGCCCGCGTCAACGGCCTGCCTGCCCAGGGTTTGGGCATCAAGAAACAGCGGGGCGCCAACGCGGTGGCCGTGGCCCAGGGGGTGCGCCAGGTGCTGGAGCAGATCAAGCCCAGCCTGCCCGAGGGCATGGAACTGGGCATCAACTTCGACTCGACCCAGTTCATCGAGGACTCGGTGGAGAAGATCGAGTTCGAGCTGGTGCTTTCGGTGCTCTTGACCGCCCTGGTCTGCTGGCTTTTCCTGGGCTCCCTGTCCAGCACCCTCAACGTGGTGCTGGCCATCCCCATGTCGCTCTTTGGCACCATCGCGGTGCTCTACTTCCTCGGCTATACCCTCAACACCTTCACCCTGCTGGGCCTGGCCCTGGCGGTAGGCATCGTCGTCGACGACGCCATCATGGTGATGGAGAATATCTTCCGCCGCGCCGAGGGCGGGGAGGACCGGGTGACCGCCGCCCGCGAGGGCACCCGGCAGATCGCTTTTGCGGCCCTGGCGGCCACCCTGGCGGTGGTGGCCATCTTCAGCCCGGTGATCTTCATGGAGGGGGTGACGGGCCGTTTCTTCATGCAGTTCGGCATCACCCTGTGTGTGGCGGTGCTGCTGTCCTATGTGGAAGCAGTGACCCTGGCCCCTTCGCGCTGCTCGCAGCTGCTCAACACCTCGCGCGAGGGGCGCAATCGCGTGGGTCAGTGGGTGGACCGGGGTTTCCACCGCCTGGAAAAACGGTACGCGCGGGTGCTGGGTGGGGGATTGCGGCGCCCGTACCTGGTGCTGGGGGTGGGCGGAGTGCTTTTCGCCGGTTCGATCTTGCTGTTCCGCACCCTGCCCAAGGAGATGGTCCCCTCCCAGGACCAGAGCCGGATGATGCTGCGGCTGCAGACGGCGGTGGGTTCCAACCTCGAGGAGACCAACCAGCTCATCCTCAGGGCCGAGAGACTCATCGAGGATGTGCCCGAGGTGGTGCGGTTGTTCACGGTGGTGGGCGGGTTTGGCGGCACGGCGGCCAACAGCGGCCTGATGTTCGTCACCCTGGTGCCCCCCGAGGAGCGCAGCTTCACCCAGAACGAGTTCGCCGCCCGGCTGCGGCAACAGCTCAACGCCATCCCCGGACTGCGCGCCTTCTACCAGGACATGTCCCAGGCCGGCTTTACTGCCCAGGGCGGCATGCCCATCAGCTTTGCGGTGCTGGGGCCGGACTGGGACCACCTGGTGAAGCTGAGCGGGGAGATCAAGCAGGAACTGGCCACCGGCGGCCTGGCGGTGGACGTGGACAGCGACTACCGGGTGGGCATGCCCGAACTGCGGGTCGAGCCGGACCGGGCCCGGGCCGCGGACCTGGGCGTGCCCATCGAACAGGTGGCCACCACCCTCAACGCCCTGGTGGGGGGGGTGCGCATCGGCAAGTACAGCACCGGGGGCCGGCGCATCGACGTGCGGGCGCGCCTGTTGGCCGAGCAGCGCTCGCGGCCCGAGGACATCGCCCGGCTCAAGGTGCGCAGCGCCTCGGGGGCCCTGGTGCCCCTCTCCTCGCTGGTCAACTACGAGGAGAAGCCGGCCCTGCAGGCCATCACCCGGCGCGACCGCGAGCGGGCCATCTCCATCTCGGCCAACGTGGCGCCGGGGCGCTCCCAGGCCGAGGCTCTGGAACTGGTCGAGGAACTGGGCCGCCAGTTGCCGCTGGGCTACCACGTCACCCTCACCGGGGCCAGCCAGACCTACCGCGAATCCAACGACAGCCTGGTCTTTGCCCTGGTGCTGGGCATCGTGGTGGCGTACATGGTACTGGCCTCGCAGTTCAACTCCTTCCTGCATCCCTTCACGGTGCTGACCATCCTGGTGCCGGCGCTGACCGGGGCTTTCTTCGCCCTCTGGCTCTCGGGCACCAGCCTGAACATCTTCAGCGGCATCGGCCTCTTGCTGCTGATGGGCATCGTCAAGAAGAACTCCATCATCCTGGTGGACTACGCCAACCAGATGCGGGAGGAGGGGCACGGGGCCCTCGAAGCCATGCTGCGGGCCGGCCCGGTGCGCCTGCGCCCGATTCTGATGACCTCGTTGGCCACCCTGATGGCGGCCATCCCGCCCTCCCTGGGCATGGGCCCTGGCTCCGAGATCCGCGCCCCCATGGCCATCGCCGTCATCGGCGGCCTGGTGGTCTCCACTGCCCTGAGTCTGTTGATGGTGCCGGCCTTCTACCTGGTGGCCGACCGCCTGGTGGGCAGCACCGGCCGGATCTGGAAGCGCCGGCCCCGGCCGGTGGAGGCCAGCCCGGCGCAGGGGGGATAGGGAAACGGTTCCCGATCATCGTTGGCCCAGCCGCCGCCAGGTGGCTGGGCCTCGTTTTTTTGGGGCCAGAAAACGAAGAAAAACTTGAAATTCCCGGCGGCGATTTTAGATTTGGGGGGCACCATCAATAGTGGCCAGCACGAGGTGCTGACCCCCGCGGCGAAGGGCGCGGCCGCCGAGGTCAGCGGGCCGCCTGCATCGCCAACCCTCTGAGGAGCGGTTATGCCCCCATTCATCACGGCCCTGCTGGGCTCCGGCCTGCGCCTGGTGGCCAACGCCGCGCTGGTCAAGGGCAAGGAGTTCGTCGAGGAGAAGACCGGGGTCCGACTCGACCAGGAAAAACTCAGCGAGGAGGACCAGCTCCGGTTGCGGCAGTTCCAGATGGAGCATGAGGAGGAGTTGCTGCGCCTGCAGCTGGAGGACAACAAGCTGGGGCTGGAGGAGGCGCGGTTGCAGCTGGAACAGACCTGTGCCTTTCTGGCCGACACCGCCGACGCGCGAGCGCAACAGACGGCGCTGCAGACCAGCGGGGCGGCGCCCTGGTACAGCAAGGCGGTGCAGCCGGCCCTGGCGGTTTTTGGGGTGGGGGTGACCTTCACCCTTTTCGCGGTCTTTGTGTACTGGGCCGGCGGCACCCACCTGGTGACCGGCCCGGATGGCAAGGAGTACCTGGAACCGAAGATGAACCCCACCCAAAAGGACCTGGTGGTCTATATCCTCGGGGTGCTCTCGGCGGTGGTGACGCAGATATTCAGCTACTACTTCGGCAGTTCGGCCGGCAGCGCCCGCAAGACCGAGCAGTTGCAGCAGGCTCTGGGCCGGCAGGGCGGGGCCTGAGGAGCGGCCATGGCGCTGATCCACGAACAGGCGGCTTTTCTGCGCGACCTGCGGCGGTTGCTCGAATTCGCCGAGGGCCGGCGGCTGCTGGTGACCGGCGGCGAGCTGGAGCGCAGCCCCGAAGCGCAGGCCCGGCTGGTGCAGCAGGGCCGCAGCCCGGGCATGGACGATCCTCACCTGCGCAAATGCGCCATCGACCTCAACTTTTTCGTCGAGCGCGAGGGGCGGCCAGAGTGGGTGTACCGGCGGGAGGAACTGGAGCCACTGGGGGCGTTCTGGGAGGGGCTGGACCCGCGCAACCGCTGGGGCGGGCGCCGTGAGGGGGGGCTGGACCTGGCCCATTTCGAGCGCGACCTGGGGGCCTGGCCCTCCAGCAGCACCTCGGCCCTCGAGCCACCGGTCCTGGAGCGGGAGACCGCGGCGGTAGCCACTCCGGAACGGCCCGCCACCGTGACCCAGCCGCCGCCCTCGGGACAGCGGCCCGCCCTGCGCCGGGGCAGCAGCCAGCGGCAGGAGATCCTCTTGGTGCAGGAAAAGCTGGTGAAGCTCGGGGCGCTCGACCGGGCGGATGGGGAGTTCGGTCCGGCCACGGAGAAGGCGGTGTGCGCCTTTCAGCGGCAGCACCAACTGGTGGCCGACGGGGTGGTGGGGGCCAAGACCTGGGCGGTGCTCGACAGCGCGGTGGCTGGCGGCGCGGCAGCGGCGGTGAGTTCGCGCTGGCTGGGGGATGCGGATCTGGATAGGGCGGCCCAGGATCTGGGGGTGGAACCGGCGGCGCTGCGGGCGGTGTACAAGGTGGAATCGAACGGCCGGGGTTTTGCCGAGGACCTGCCCAAGATCCTCTTCGAGGGGCACGTGTTCTGGCGGCAGCTCAAAAACCACGGGCGCGACCCGCAGGCCCTGGCCGGGGGCAACGCCGATATCCTCTATCCCAAGTGGACCCGCGAGCACTACGGGGGCCAGGCCCACGAGCGGGATCGCCTGCGCCGGGCCGAGGCCATGCACGAGGCGGCGGCCCGCGAATCGGCCTCCTGGGGGCTCTTCCAGATCATGGGGTATCACTGGCAGCCCCTCGGCTATCCCTCGATCAACGATTTTGTGGACTCCATGGGCCGGCACGAGCGCGACCAGCTCGAAGCTTTTTGTCGGTTCATGCAGGAGACCAAGGGCCTGGTGGACGCGTTGCGGCAGCTCGATTGGTCCAGCTTTGCCTACAAATACAACGGACCCGGGTACCGCCAGAACACCTACGACGACAAGTTGCGCACCGCGTACGCCCGCTTCAAGACGGGTGGCAGCGCCTGAGCCGACCGGTGGCGCCGCTGCGCCTGCACCCTCCGCTCTTGTAGGCTCGGCGGTGATGTGCGTATTTGTCCGGGGACTTCCGACCCGGAGACTGCTATGACCTACGCGACGATGTGGACCTACCCCTGGGATGTGCTCGACGAAGGGGTGGAAAAGGTGGTGGGTTTCCTGCGCGAGGAGGTGGGGCTCGACGCCATGAGCCTCACCCCGGCCTACCACACCTACGACCAGCTGCGCCTGCACCGGCCCGGCCCCAAACTGCTCTCGGCCTACGAGGACGCTCTCTACTTCCGGCCCGAGCTGGCCCGCTACCGCCACACCTGCATCCAACCCGAGGTGGCGCCCCTGACCCGGGACCGCGACCCGCTGGCCCTGATCAGCCGGCAGTGCCGCGCCCGCGGCCTGAAGCTGACCCTGTGGACCATCGGCATGCACAACCACCTGCAGGCCCGTCGCCATCCCGAGTGCGCCCTGCAGGGGCCTTTCGGCGATCCCTACCCCGGGGCGCTCTGCCCGGCCAACCCGCAGGTGCGGGAATATATCCGCGCCCTCAGCACCGAGCTGACCAGCCGCTACGAGGTGGATTGCATCGAGTACGAATCCCTCTATTACCTGGGCTGGGGCATGTTCCGCAACCACGCCAAGGTGGGGGTGGAGCTGGGGCCGGTGGGACGGCTGCTGCTCTCGCTGTGTTTCTGCTCCCACTGCCGGGGCCGGGGCGCGGCGGCCGGGGTGGACGTGGCCGGCCTGCAACCGCGGGTGCAGGGGCAGCTAGAGGGGCTCTTCGGCGGGGGGCGTCTGGCGCCCGAGCTGGAGACCCACCTGGCCGGGGAACCGGAACTGGCCGCCTTGTTGCAGGTGCGCGCCGCTACTGTCACCTCGCTGGTGGCGGAGCTGCGCGCCGAGGTGAAGACCCCGATCTCCTTTCTCTACATGGGGGACTACCACTTCAACGGCATCGACACCGCCGCCATCGAGGACCAGGTGGACCAGGTGGAGATCCTCTGTTACGGCAACGACCCGGCCCAGGCCCGCGCCCAGGCCGAGGCGCAGCGGGGGCAGATGGCCGCGCCGGCCAAGCTGCTGGCCGGCTTGTCGGCCTTCCACCCAGTGGCGGACCTGGATACCCTGCGGGCGGTGATCGGCGCGGTGCACGCCGCCGGGGTGCGGCGCTTCTCCTACTACAACTACGGCATGATTCCCCAACAACATTTCCCCTGGATCAGGGAGGCGCTGGACGAGGTGCGCCGGCATGGCTGAACGAGCACAGCAACACATGGAGGAGGTGGTGGGGCGGCGGGTGGAGGAGTGGGCGACGCGGGTGCGGGGACAGGGCGGCAAGGCGAGTGAAGCGGATCTGGAGGAACTGTTGGCTGCCGTACGCGGCGGTCGGCTGCGGCAGCGCCTGCTCTACCTGCACGCCGGCAGCCCCAGCATCTACGCCGGGCTGGTGGGCGCGACCCTGCACGAACCGGTGGCAGGGGCCCGCACCCAGATCGACCCGCTGGCCCCCGAACTGCCCTACAACAGTGTACACGAGGCCCTGCTCGATGGCTGGCGGGTGATCCATTTCCCCCTGCAGATGGCCCCTTTCGAGGATCGCGAGATCGACATCATGGGGTACGAGTTCATCCTCGAGAAGATGGAGGTGGTCGATGGCTGAGGTATTATCTCCGCCGGCCTGTCTGCTGGGCGACGACGAGGTGCTGGCCTTTGTGGTCCGCGGTTACCACCTGGTCCGCCCCGAACTGCCGGCCGGGTTCCACGACGAGGTCGGCGCCGCCATCGACGCGCTGAGCGCCAACCCGGGCAACGGTATCCTCGACGCAGTGCCCCTGCTGCGCCAGGTCTACGAGCATCCACAAGTATGCGGGCCCCTGGCCAGCCTGCTGGGCGCCGACTATCGCCTGAACGGCCACCGCCACCTGCACACCAATCCTCCGGGCAGCCGCAGCCAGGGCTGGCACCAGGACGGCACCAACGTGCGCCATCACCAGATCTGGACCGTGCTGGGCATGTATTATCCGCAGACAGTGACGGCGGAGATGGGGCCCACGGTGGTGATGCCGGGCACCCACTTCCGCAATGCGCCCACCGACCGGCTGCAGACCTACGCCAACCTGCGCGGCCAGGTGCCGCTCACGGTCGAGGCCGGCACCGTGGCCATCACCCACTACGACCTCTGGCACGCTGCCACCCTCAACCGCTCGCCGCGGCCCCGGCATATGCTCAAGTTTCTCTTTGACCGAGTGAGCCCGCCTTTCACGCCAAGCTGGAACCACGACCCGGTGCAGGCCCAGAAGGCCGCGCCCCGCCGCTTGCACGAGATGGTGGGTGCCCAGGGTTATTGCTCGGACTACTACAAGGAGTGGGAGTTGCGGCAGGAGATGTGGAACTGGCTCCTGGGCCCGGCCAAGCCGGTGCCGCCGGGGGCCTTCAAGGATATGCTGGCCTGAGCCAAAGGGTTCCAGCGACACGGCTCCGGGCCGGATATCGAGGGGAGGGGGCAGGAGCATTTGACAGCAGTGGGCAAAACGGGTAGCATAGCCCCGCTCTGGAGTACCCGGATCCCCTCGGGGCCGAGGCTGCACGAGCGCCGGCGAGTCGATCGCTCGGCATAACCTACCACCACCGCAACGCCGATAGAGGTTGGGAATGAGCGAAGCGCCCCTCGATCTGAAAGGTTGCAGGATCCTCGTGGTCGACGACGTGCCCGCCAACCTCGATGTGCTCGTCGATTCGCTGGGCAGCGAGGGGTACGAGATTCTGGTGGCCTCCGATGGGGCCATGGCCCTGGAGGCTACAGCCAGATGGCCTGGATCCAAATCTGGCCCTGCCACCTGCTGACTATATGATTGAGAGCAAGGGACCTGGCTTCTCTGACCCTCAGTCTCCTCTTCAGCAAAGTGGGTACAATAATTGCATCTATCCTCGGGGCCACGCAGAGGCTGCTGG
>SXGS01639523.1_pt1 | contig 31785 bp, 24 predicted proteins | sample 3174681 | NCBI WGS metagenome assembly SXGS01 (sample SAMN11356861, study PRJNA531348) | freshwater metagenome | isolation source: freshwater sample F1-80 | place: China: Fuxian Lake, Yuxi | collected 2017-12-25 | reverse complement strand
GTTCCTCGACACCGACTACAACGAAGAGAGCTTCTTCGTTCGGCACGCCTACTTCCTTGGTGCAAACGACCCCTATTCGGCACTCAAGACGACGCTGAAAGCCGAAATCAACGCCGAGGCCTGGGCAACGCTTCACAGCGACACTTCAAGGCCGTTCGGGAAGCCAAAAAGTGGCCGCATCGCGGTAAAAGTCATCAATCATCTGGGAGATGAGGTGATGAAGGTTTTCAGGGTCTAACATCATGGAATTTCGCATTGCCGATACTTTTACCGCCAGCCTTGCACGCTTGACCGGGGAGGAGCAGAAGGCCGTCAAGACCTCGGCGTTTGACCTGCAGGTGAACCAGGCATCAAAGGGTTTGTGTCTGCACCGGATCGACAAATCAAAGGACAAAAATTTTTGGTCAGCACGGGCGAACAGCGATATCCGGATCATCGTTCACAAGACGCCCAACAGCTTTTTGCTGTGCTATGCCGATCACCACGACAAAGCCTATGACTGGGCCGAACGGCGCAAATTGGAGACCCATCCGACGACCGGAGCTGCCCAGTTGGTCGAAATCCGCGAAAAGGTGACCGAGGTTCTGGTCCCGGTCTATGTGCAAACCCTGATGCCTGCGCCAGCCAAGCCGATTCTGTTTGCGGACAAGTCAGACGAAGAACTGCTTGGCTATGGCATACCTTTGGAGTGGTTGACCGAGGTTCGGAAGGTTGATGAAGACAGCCTGTTGCAACTTACCGACCGGCTTCCCGCAGAAGCCGCAGAAGCGTTGCTGGAAATTGCTACGGGCGGCCAACCCAGGGTAGCCAAACCACCGACCCCGATTACCAATCCCTTCGATCACCCAGACGCCAAGCGCCGCTTCCGCGTGATGGCCAATGGGGATGAGTTGAAGGCGGCACTCGATTTTCCCTGGGAGAAATGGACCGTCTTTCTGCACCCCGAGCAGCGCCAGGGGGTGGAACGCCATTACACCGGGCCAGCACGGGTCTCGGGTTCGGCAGGCACCGGGAAGACCATCGTGGCACTGCACCGAGCCGCCTTTCTGGCGCGCACCCACCCGACCGCCCGGGTGTTGCTCACCACCTTCTCCGACACCCTGGCGAGTGCATTGCACACCAAACTGAAATGCCTCATAGGCAGCGAGCCACGGCTGGCGGAGCGCATGGATGTCCTGTCGCTCAACGCCATTGGGCAAAGTCTCTACCAATCGCACTACGGGCCGATTACGCTCGCTGACCGCGAAAAGGTGCGCGAGGAGATCACCGTTTCTTCAAAGGCAGTGGGTGGTCACAAGTTCAGCCTGTATTTTCTGCTCACCGAATGGGAACAAGTGGTTGATGCCTGGCAGTTGGAGACATGGGAAGCGTATCGCGATGTAAGCCGCCTGGGCCGAAAGACCAGACTAGCGGAGACGCAGCGTGTCGTGCTCTGGTCTATTTTTGAGCAGGTCCGGAAGGGGCTGGCCCAAAAAAACCTTACGACCCAGGCCGGAATGTTCACCCGTCTGGCTTCTGTAATGGCCAAAGGCAAACAACCGGCATTTGATTTTGCAGTCGTGGATGAAGCCCAGGACCTTGGCATTTCCCATTTGCGCTTCTTTGCCGCCTTGGGTGCGAACCGGCCGGATGCACTTTTCTTTGCGGGCGATCTTGGCCAACGGATATTCCAGCAACCCTTCTCGTGGAAAGGCCTAGGCGTGGATATCCGAGGACGGTCCCGAACGCTTCGGATCAATTATCGAACCTCGCACCAAATCCGAATGCAGGCCGATCGGCTGCTCGGGCCCGAAATCAGTGATGCGGATGGCAATACCGAGAAACGAAGCGATGCTGTTTCCGTATTCAATGGACCGCCTCCCACCATTCGTGTTCTAAAGGACAAACAGGAGGAACAGGAAACGGTTGCTTCCTGGCTGAAAGAAAGAATTCAATCGGGGGTTTTGCCTGAGGAAATCGGGCTTTTTGTGCGAACTTTTGCCCAAAAAGACCGAGCCATTGCAGTTTCCAACAAAGCCTGCCTTGCGTATCAGGTACTGGATGACCATGTGGAAACCGTTACTGGGTCCATGGCTATTAGCACAATGCATAACGCCAAGGGGCTTGAGTTTCGCGCCGTTGTGGTGATGGCCTGCGATGATGAAATCATCCCGATGCAGGACAGGATCGAAACTGTCGGTGATGAAGCTGATTTGCAAGAGGTCTATGACACAGAACGGCACCTTCTTTATGTCGCCTGCACACGGGCAAGGGATCATTTGCTGGTCACGGGGGTAGAGCCAGGGTCCGAGTTTCTGGACGATCTAAAGACTTGAATGCGTTATCGTTTTTCGTGAAAGGGGGCAATTCAGGAAGCCTGCACTTCCTTGATTACAGGTTCAATCTCCCTTTGCCCCAAAGGCTATCAGCACCTTTTTGACCTCTCCGGTCACGCCTGCCTTGGCGGGATGGTCGCTAGTAACCAGGAGGCCAAGTGTCGTCGAACCACCCCCATACATACCTGCAGTGGCGTTTACATCAGCTCCCGCTTCCAACAACAGTCGGGTGACCTCGGCGAGGTTCATCGGAACCCGCTGGCGATAAGTCTCGACCCCGTTCGACCCCACATAGTGCAACAGAGTGGATCGATGACCGAAACCCGATCTTTGGTGAACCAGGGAAGGGTCAATTGCAAGGAGGCTCCGCAGCATTTCGACATCGCCACGGAGCAAAGTGTCCACCGCTAACTCGAAGGCCGGATCGGGCGGATTGACTCCTCGTGACTCCACATCGGTCCAGTCGGCGAAGCCGTGTTCCCTGGCTATAGTTAGCCTGGCATCGTCCAGGGTGAAATCCCCGGCCATGATTTCGTCCGCAGAGTGGCCGACTAGGGCGGGATGCCAGCAGGTGATATGCGTGACCACCGCACGGTCGCCAGCTTTATGTCCTTCGACAATTCGGTTCGATTGTCGGTCAAGTTGGTCATGAATGGACAGATGTCGCACAGTATCGGTGAACAAATCGTTGTGAAGGCGCTCAACCTCCCTAACCTGATGGCAAACATACACGGTTTGAAATGATTGGCTCATTTGACTTGTACCCTGATTGAAGATCGCCCCATTTCGGCCGCAGGGACTTGGGTCAAAAGAGTTCTTCAAGGATGGGCCAAGAGATCCAATCAAACTATTCAAAATTGGGCATCACCACCAAGGGGACCTTTGGAATGGGGTCGGAGGCCCGAAACTCAAACTTGTTCACCAACAATTTTTTGACCTGATCTTTGGGAAAATCCTCAAGGAATTCTTCGGGGCCAAGCAGGTCTTCATATACCCTGGTCGCATGGTGCATGGGGAAAATAAACCTTTTGGGTTTGATCTGATCCACAACTTCCCGGGCATCGAGGCCATTGATGGTGTAAACCCCTCCCACCGGAATCATCAACACATCGACCGGCCCGATTTGGCGCAATTGATCCCTGGTCAATTTGTGGCCAAGATCACCCAAATGGACGATATTCAGCCCTTCTACCGTAAGGACCCAGGCAGCGTTTCGACCCCGATGCATCCCTGCCATCGAGTCGTGATAGAGCGAAACCGTCCTAATGTTGAAATCCTTGAATGCTTCTTGGACAGGGTTGAAATCCGGCCCCCGGCCTTGCTGCATGGAGGGTCTCAAGCCGTTTAGCACCTTGGCTTGGGCTTTGTTGGTAACCGGTTCGAGTCGGGTGTGATCGGTATGGAGGTGGCTAAGGAGGACCAAATCCGCCTCCATGGTCTTTCGGCCATAAGCCTCAATGGCGTGAGGATCCAGGACAATTCTGACCCCCTTGGGAGTGGTGATTTCAAAAAAGGACTGCCCATGCCACTTTATAACGAACGGGGAAGGCGGGGCGGGCGGGTTTTTCCCGGAATCCTGGCCCAACCCTCTTGGGGCCATCACAAGACCCAGAAAAAGGCAGAAAACGGGGCCAAACAGGGAGCCAATCGGTCGATTCAGGGAAATGCACATGGGAAACTCCCCAAATTGGGGCTCCAAAGGAGTGTGGTCTCCTAAAATCTATGAGGTGCCACCACATTTGTGATGGCCCCGGGGTGTGCCTCTTTGGACAGGATCCCGGGCAGGGCAAGGAGACGATCACTTTGTTATTGGACAGAATTCGGGAACGACACGGCCTAGGCCAGGCTCATACCCACTTGTACGATGCCCTGGACCGATTTGACCGCCGCCATGGTCTTGAACCCCACCGGCTTAGGGCCCAGGATCCCTTTACCCTTCGCCGCGAGGGAGACCGCGAGCCTGCCCGTGAACTCCTGAAACAGTTTGAAGAACTTCCCACGGACCAAAGGCGGAAACTCCCCGCCCTTTCCCATGCCATGGCCAGGGTTCGGGCGGTATGTGGTGACCTTGACGGGGCCCTTGAAGACCTGCACACCTTGGCCAAGGAAATGGCACCGGGTGTGAGCAACATCCCCGCCGAAGGTGAGGACCCTCCCCCGGAACCCATTTTGGCCCCAACGGATGACTCAACCCAGCTCAAGCTTGAAATATTGGGAGTGTCGCTGGACCAGGGCAAGGAAGATGTTGCCCTTGAAGCCCTTCGCACCCTCGGAGGGGAGGCATTTTCAAATTATGATTTTATATCCCTTTTGGGATCGGGTTTTTCCGGTTCCTCGTGGCTTTGCCGGGAGAAATCCACGGGCCGTGCCCTTGTCCTGAAGGCTTCCTATGATTCGGCTCTTGATACCCTGGAGTTACAAAGGGCAAGGGAAAGAGCCTTTTTAAGGGAGGTTGAACATCCCGCCCTTGAGCTTCCCGAACCCGAAGCGATGGCAATCCTTGCCACCGATAGTGGGGTTTTTTGGCTTAGACCCTTTATCAGCGGGGAAAGCCTTTATAAACGCGTTAGCCAAGGAGGTCCGCTTTCCAGGGAAGAATGGTTTCCCATTGCCTGGACCATCCTTTCCGCCTTGAGGGATCTTCATGCCCGGGGCATGATCCACCGGGCGATTTGCCCAAACCATGTCATCGTAACGAACAACGACCCGGACCTTCCCGCCCTACTTATTGATTCTGGCGAAGCCCCAAAACGCACCCTTATCCATGCCCTTATGGCCAACCATGAATCCCAAACGGCTACCCGCCTGGGTCGTTCGGCCGCCAGGCGCATTCCTTTTTTGGCTCCCGAGGCATCGGGGCGACCCAAAGGAACCTCGTGGTTTGGTCCACCCATGGACATTTATTCGTTTGGCTTGCTCGGTTGGTATGCTCTCACTGGTTCCCCCTATCCATTGACCTCACGCAAAGAGGAGATTGACCCAGCTTGGCGCGAGGTATTGGACAAATGCACCCAATGGGTTCAGGGCAGGCGGCCCATGTTGGTAGAAACCGTGATGGAATCGGTGCGCAAACTTGGCCCCCTTGAAGGGACTACATCGCTGGATGAGGGTATCCGGCGAGGGATGCGACGAAGGGCAGAGGAAATGTTGACCCTCCAACCGGAAAATGCGGAAGCCAGGGTCCGGTTTGGCCGAACCCTGGTTCGCTTGGACGAAACCGAGGTTGCCCTTTTGGAGTTTCAAAAGGCCCTGGAATTGCAACCTGACCTGGCATCTGCCCATGTGGGTCTGGGACTTACCCATATGCTTCGGTTGGATATGGATAAAGCTGTGGATGCTCTCAACGAGGCCTCCCGATTGGAGCCTGATAGGCACGAAATACATTCCCACCTGGCCGTTTGCCTGGGTAACCTTGGGCGTTATCAGGATGCCCTCAATGCCTATGAAAAAGCCCTTGCGCTTGTTCCTGCCCATGGGGGGATTCGATGCGACATAGGGGAAACCCACTTGTCCCTAGGCCAACCCTTGGAGGCATTGGTCCATTTTGCGATGGCCCTGAAAGCGGACCCGGCAAACATTCGGGCAAGGTGTGGGCAGGCCAAGGCATTTTTTTCCCAAGGGGAAAAGGCCAAGGCGATGGAGTGCTTTGAGGCCGCCCTGAAAATCGAGCCCAATTCGCCAATGGTTCTAAGCGAGCGGTCCCAGGAACTTATTCATTTGGGACAATACGAAGAGGCATTGATTGATATCCGCCTGGTGTTGAGCATTGCCCCAATGCCTCGTGCCAACCTCAGGCTAAATGAAGCCTATTCCCTTCACAAGATGGGTCAGGATGAGGCGGCCCTTGAAAGTTTAAAAGTGGGACTCAAGGACTTTCCCGCATCCAATCCTTTGCGCATCCTTTTTGGCGAGATATTGCTTCGCCTCAATCGCCATGCGGAGGCCATCGAAGCAATAGCTACCCTCGTGGACGATAAGCCCGGATCGGCTATTGTCCATCATGTTTACGGAACCTCCCAATGGGCTCTTGGAAACCCGGCCGAGGGATTGCATCATCTCGACAAGGCCATTGAGCTTGATCCAACCATGGGGAAAAGCCGGTTTAACCGGGGGCTGATTCGTTCCCAGGCTGGGGAATACAAGGAAGCATGTCTGGATTTCGGTCATTTGGTTGAGGCCGATCCGGAGGATACTGCCTGTCGGTCAAACCTTGCCAACGCTTTGGCTGACCAAGGCCGTTTCGAAGAGGCTTTTGTCCATTTCGAAACGGGGTTAGCCAAGAACCCTGGCGATCCTCATTTGCAAATGGGGATGTCACGGGTCAAGGCCATAAGGGGTGACAAGGAAGGTGCTCTTGTCCTGTATGACAGCATCCTTGGGAATCATCCCGATTTTGTCCTGGCCCTTGTTGCCAGGAGCCAATCCCGAAACGAATGCGGTGAAAATGCGGGCGCCTTGGAGGATATAGAGCGGGCCATTGTCCTTGAACCAGAAAACCCTGGCTTTCTTGCCGTCCGTGGGGCCACGAGAGCCAACTCCGGGGATGTTCAGGGAGCGGTCGCTGATTTTGAATTGGCCCATCAATTGGCACCCAACCAACCGGGTTTTCTCCATAATCTGGCCATGGCCAAACAAACAGGCGGGAATTTTAAGGGAGCGGTGGAGTCATGGAGGCAGTTTGTTGACACCTTTGAGGACAATGCCCACGCCAAACTTTCCCTGGCATCCAACCTTGCCCTATTGGGCCGCATTCCGGAGGCTTTGGACGAAACCTCCCAGGTGATTCAAAGGTTCCCGGAAATGGGCGAAGCCCGAATGGCCCGGGCGGATATTGCCGTCCTAACCGACAATTACCCTTTGGCACTCATTGACCTGGACCGGTTTCTGAAAAATTGGCCCGATGATATCCAGGGCCTTCTCAAAAGGGCCCAGATCCTGAATCGGGTAGGCTTGCATGAAGACGCCCTTGAGGATGGATTCCACGCCCTCCATCTGGACCCGTCCATGCCCCGGATTTTGAACAATCAGGGATGGACATTGGCTGTCTGTCCCAGGGAATCCCTCCGGAATCCAGGCCTTGCCCGGGAACTGGCCCAAAAAGCGGTGGATTTAACCGACGGCCTGGATTTTGGGATCCTTGATACTTATGCGGTCGCCGTCGCTGCCACGGGCGACTTTGAGGAGGCTACCCGGATCGCCCTTGAGGCCAGGGCCAAGGCCCCAAGTGCCTACCGGAGGCTTTTCGAAAGGCGGCTGGCCACTTTTGCCAAAGGCCTGTCCCATGACTTTTTGGATGATGAGGATCCAAAGGGTGCTTCGGTCCCAAGCCCGTCCTTAGGAAAGAAGTTGGATGAGGTAATCGAGGAAAGGGAGGTTGGGATGGAAGCCAACAAATCCTGCGATCCCAATGTAGGTCCCCAAACCCATGGGGATAACAGCCACAAAGAACAATACCCACCGTTTGGTCAAGGCGGTAATCCCCATGAGAGCCAAGGATAGGGCAAGCAGGGCATCACACATATCAAACTTGTCATCCTCCGAATTGAGGGCATCGTACTCTGTGGTGGCAGCCTCTGCCGCCTCTTTTTGGGCGTCCATTTTCTTTTCCTGGGATTTGGCCATGGCCGCATATTTCGCGGAGATGTCCTGGCGCTTTTTCTGGTTTTCGGCAGTCTCTCCTGGCCAGGCCACTGACAATTCGTCGGCGGTTGCCTCATAAACCGAGGCCCTGATATTGCGTGCCTGGAACCAGCTCCAATTGTCGTTGTGTTCCACCTGTTTTTGCTGCATCTTTTGGACAATGTTATTGTCTTTGACATTGGCAATAGCCATAAAGGTTGCGGAAAACACGACCATAAGCCCTACCCAATTTTCGATGGAGGATTCTTTCTTTACCGGGATTTCGTCTGCCATTGGGGCGTTCCTTAAAAAGAGGGTTGGCAAAAGGAATTAGCGAATGGAAGCACAATCCAACTCGACATGGGCGATGGTTTTGCGTTTCCAGGTATAAACAATATGGACCTTGCCATCCGTGGCTTGAATGACCGCCGGATAGCTGAATTCCCCAGGTTCGGTTTCAAAGTCCAATACTTTTTTCCATTGCAATCCATCGGTGGAAAGTGCAACCGAAAGTGGCGTTCTTCCTTTGGAAACCGGGTTGTAAACAAGGAGGTGCCGCCCATCTTTCAGGGTAATGGCATCGGTTCCCGAGTTGGGATTTGGAACCTCCAAAAGGGAAATAGGCGTCCAGGAATTGCCCCCATCATTGGAACGGGTCATGAACAATTGTTTCTGGCGGGACCGGCCCAGGGCAAGGTATTTTCCACTCCCCAAGGTGAGAATACTGGGCTGAATGGCGTCGATAGGTGGGTTCCCCGCGGATGGCACTATCCGTGACCAGGTTGTAAGTGCGGTATCAACCCTTTCAAAGTGTACTCGCCAATGGCTTGGTTTTACAGGGGTTTCTGTGCTTGATGGACAAAGCAAATCCCCATTGGGCAAGGTAATCGGTTTGTTTTTTACCGGGCCCAGAAAACCATTGGGCAATCGGGTTGCCTTGGACCAGGTTTTGCCCTCGTCCGTAGAAACCTTATGCTCTCCCCACCAGGTACTTGGGGAAGGGCCAACTTTGTAAAAGAGGACAACCTTTCCGGGAACACGGCACAGGATTGGATTCCAACAGGGGTAGCGCTTGCCTCCTTCCTGTAAACCATTTGCCACCTCGATTGGTGGTGACCAAACTTTTTTTTCCTGGCGCAGGACCCAGATACCCACATCGGGATTATTTTCATGTGTCCCTCCAAACAGGGCTGCCAGGAACCCACCGGGAACCTCAAGGATTGTAGAAGCATGGCACTCGGGAAAGGGAGCTTTTTCGTATAGAAATTCCCGCAAAGTGACGGGACTTTGTCCAGTCAATAGGACCAAGGGTGCAAACCAGGCAAGGAATGGCATGATAGGTGAGTTCCCAGGGGGAAATGGAATCAGGGGCCAACGGACCAAAGGTATTCTAGACCACGCAAATAAAAATGACGATCCGAGACGATCGGTGAGGCAAAGAACTTGTCGGGAAGGGTGTTCTTGGCCAAAACCTTGAAATCGCGGCCGGCTTCCACAACCCAGGTGTTACCCTCATCATCGGGGAGGTAGATTTTACCATCGACGATTATGGGCGAGGCACTGTGATGCTTTCCCAGTCGATTCATCCAAAGTCGCCTACCCGATTGGGCTTCGATACAACCCAACCAGCCCGGATCGGAAACGACAAAAAACAGGTCTTTAGTGGCAATAGGGGAAGGAACATAGCTTGCCCCTTTGGGTCCGTTAACGGAATGGGGAATGTGCCACGCCACCCTATCGGTTGCGGTGATGTCGCCCCGGCTATCGGCTCGTATCCCCATAAGGTGGTATTCGGGAAAACCGGTGGTCAAAAAGAGGATCCCTTCGGTGTGTACCAAACTGGCGACATATTGCTCGGTTGGGCCATTGTGCATCCAAAGCTGTTTGCCTGTGGCCGCATCATATCCAGCAACACATTTGCTTCCTGACAATACCAGTTGGGTGATCGAAGGGTCTTTCGGATCGGGTAGTAGCAAGGGGGTGCAGTAACTGCGGGTTTTGTTTGGTCTTTCAATGCGCCAAAGGACCTTGCCCGTACTTTTTTCGAGGGCCACCAGGTAACCAGAAGCATCCTGATCCCCGTTGAGGATGATGGTGTCTTTGAAGAGAATTGGTGAACTGCAAAAGCCGTGTTTGGAAAGGAGGGTGCCTGGCGTTGCCTCCCAGCGAAGGTTGCCATCAAGGTCGTGGCAAAAGACCCTCATGTTGGGATAGTCCAGAAAAGTAGTGAATAGAAGGTTGCCATCGGAGGCTGGGGTGGCCGAGGCAAAACTATTGAGAGGGTGGATGGGTTCGAGTTTGGATTTCAGGGGAGATTTTTGCCAAAGGATGGCCCCGGATTTCCGATTCAAACAGAGGATCAACCTTTCGCCTGTTTCCTCTATACAAGAGGTAACAAAGAGGCGATTTCCCAAAGCAATGGGGGAAGAATGGCCCTTTCCTGGGAGGGCTGTTTTCCAGGCCACCTGCTTTGACACGGACCAATTTATGGGTAGGGAGGTTTCCTGGGATGATCCATCCAGCCTGGGCCCGCGCCATTGGGGCCAATCCTCGGCAACAGCTTGGGACCAACCCAAACCAAGGGCGATCCAAAGGGCAAATGTCCGCATATTGAATTGGATCCATAGGTGGGATTGGGCGGGTGGAATAGGAATCCTATTCGAGAGTGTGGTCAAAGCCCAGAGGACCCAAAGGTTCAAAATCTTCACCATTACCGGGATCAAGCCAGACGCCTTCCTCTATGATGTGACCGATTTTGTGGAGGAGAACCCCTTCCAAAGGCTGGATTGCCATGAGCGTTTGGGCGGATTTTTCGGGCATGGCGATAAGGAGTTCAAAATCCTCACCGTCCGAAAGGGCATGATCCAAGGCAGATTTTCCGGTTTCAAGGGCCAACTTTTGGGCCTCAAAGGTGAGGGGAACGGAGGGCCCGTGAAGGACGGCACCACAGCGGCTGGCGCGGCAAATTTGGTGGAGGTCGCGGGCCAAACCATCACTAATATCCATCATGGCATGAATGGGGGCCAACCGGTGGATTTCAAGGGCCTCGGGAATGCGTGGCAAGAAATCGAGATGTTTGCCAAGGATGCTCCCCCCAAGTGCACCTGTGGTGAGAAGCCAATCCCCCGGGCGGGCACCATCCCGGCGCACAGGTCCCCTCTCGGTAACCTCGCCAAGGATAGTAACACTAATGACCAAAGGGCCTTTCCAGGAGTTGGTATCCCCGCCTACAATGGGTACCCCAAATAACGATGCTACCTCCTCCATGCCCCGAAAAAGTCTTTCGGCCAAATGGCGACCACCCTGCCTGGGAAGGCCAATGCTAACGACAGCGGCAATCGGTTTGGCAGCCATGGCGGCAATATCGCTCAGGTTGACCGCCATGGACTTTCGGCCCACACGAATGGGGCCAGCTTCGGCCAAACGAAAGCAACTTCCTTCGAGTAACATATCGGTGGTGATGACACAATCGGCTTGGTGGATACCCCACTCGACAATGGCGGCATCATCGCCTGGTCCGAGCAACATGCGTTTTGAAGGGGAACTTCGTGATTTGATCCAATTAATAAAGTCGTGTTCGCCGCCCAAAGTGGGAGTTTGCAGAGACGCAATCGTCATGGCGTCATCTCCGTGGGAACCGGGCAATTTGCATCCTGAGGTTTGCCCATTTGTACTATATCATGACTGAGTCCAAAGTTCAATCATTATCTGGACAAGATTGTCCAGATAATGATTGCCACCCGTAACCTATCAGGAAGGCATCGGTTAGGAAAGTGCCCGTGCCTCCATTGGAAACCCCTTGGGCAAAATGATGAAACCCGATTTGTCGCAAGATTTACCAATAGGCGATCCTGGCCCGCTGCAAAAACGCCTTTGCAATCCGGAAGATCCGCGTTGCCGTGCCGAGATTTTAGCCCTCGTTTTTGCTGACCCGTTGACTCTTTGGACCGCCGAGGAAGGGGGCAAGTTTTGCATTTGGGAGACCCATCCGAATCCTGTCGGCCCCGGTTATGGGCTTTTTCCCACCCCCAAATTCCAAACCAATCTTGATAACCCAGGGTTGCTGTGGGCCCTCGATCCCCTTTGGAAAAGGGGATTCTGTGGGTCGGATGAACTGACTGCCTACCAGTTACCCGAGGGTAAACGATTATGGTCTCGTCCTTGTCCTAGCTGGATTACTGCCATCGCTTTGGGCCAAGGCCAACAACCCTGGCACCCGGGAAGGTTGGTAACCGGCCATGATGATGGGAGTTTGTTGCTTTGGGACCTGTTCCATGGGCAAAAAAAACCCGAAAGGCTATCGGCCATCACCCATGGGTCCGTTGTAGCTTTGGCCATTTCTCCCGATGGTAGTTTTATTGCGGTAGGAGGTGAGGACCGAACCATTTTGATCATTGGCCCGGGCGGGGTCCCTCAAACGATTTGCCACCCCAATCAGGGTTCTTCCCACAAAGGACCGATTACCGGGCTATGTTGGGGTGGGGAACAAGGAAAAACCCTGTTTTCTTCCTCGTGGGATCAAACCGTTCGTGTTTGGGATATAATCACAAAACAACCCCGGATTCTCCTGAATAGCCATATGGGACAGGTAACCTCAATGGCCTGGCTGGGACAACCACCAATTATTCCCGGCAACGGCAAAATCGTGGAGAGGGTGGCCGGATTTGTTTCTGCGGACGATTCCGCCTATCTCCATCCATGGGAAACCAGCCATTGGAACCTTTTGGGCGTCCCGAGGGAACTCGATGCCCCGGCAAAAATCCTGGCCGTGTCACCGGATAGTCAATTGCTTGCTTGTGCGGATACGGCACGCCGCATTTCCATTATCCCCACAAGGGATCTGAATGCAGAACAAAAAACAGGGATCCGTGATGCTGCCGATCCAGGATGGGTTCGGGATGATCTGTTCCTTGATCCCCAAACGCATCAGCTTATCCATCGACCGGTCGATGGCTTTGTCCGTTTTTGGCAAATCCAAACCAAAGGTGATGGCACCCCTCCAACACCCCCTTGTACCGCTTTGACTTGCACCACCAATGGAGATTGGATTTGGCTTGCCGAACAGCGGCCCCCCCTCGCCGGTGGAAGCCGCATTCTTGGTTTTCATCGATCCCTTTATGGGCAATGGGGGCTTGCCTCGGTCTTTGAAGCCACCGTGGACCGGATCACTTCCCTTGCCCTTTCGGACGATGGTTCGGAATTGGCAATCGCCTCGCATTTTGGTCCGGAGGTGGAAATACGCTCCCTTCCCAAGGGTACGCCGAAAATGGTCTGGGGATCGGATTGGCCCTTGGAAACCGTGCAGGCCGTGACGGGGACAGCCAACGGCGAGTGGATCATTGGCACCATGGACCCCTTGGCAACGGGACCTTGCCCTGGGCACACCTGGCTAACCGGGCGTGATGGAGCAAAGGCTTTGGATCCTGTTCCGAGCCGTGTCCTCATTCGAAAAAAAGGCACTAACGAGATCGCCCGCCTTGACCATTTGGGACAACCAGGAATCCTGGCCCAAGGCTCATTTTCCACCCTTTCGGAATGTGATGGCCCTTGGCAGGCAATGGCCTTTTCCCCTACCAGCCAACATCTGGCTTTGGGAGGGAAAAACCAAATATCCCTGTATGACTTATCCAGGAAGAAATGGGTTGGATCGGTTGAGACCACCTCGGAAGTGCGGGCTTTGGTTATGGATGGTTCCCCTTCGGCCATTTGGGCCGCACTTCGTTCCAACGAATGCTGCCTGATTTCCATGGGTTCCTGGATCGCTTCGGATCTTTCACCCAAGGGTGGTTAACCGGAAAATACAAACCCCAACCGCTTAGGGGGGTGGTAAATCTTTTGATCCAATGCGGACCCCTTCCCATGTGGAAATTCCGGTGGCCTTGTCAAAGGTCAAAATGCGGTGTTGGCTATCCTTGGCAGCAGGAGCATCCGGTTTGGGTAGCCAACCTGCCATTTCGGCTTTGAGATGTGCTTTTTGGGGATCATTTGCAAGGTTTTTCCATTCCCTTGGATCGAGGATCATGTCATAGAGTTCCTCCGTTCCATCAGCATAATGAATGTATCGGTGGGTTTTCGTGCGAATGGCATGATTGCCCTGGTTGTGGGTGGTGATTGCTGGCCATGGCCTTATCGCCTTTGGATCCTTCAACTGGGGCACAAGGCTGTGCCCTTCCAAACCGGAAACAGGCGGCAAAGCACACCACTGCAACAGGGTGGGATAGAAGTCCAATAGCTCTACCGATTCCTGGCAAACACCACGGGCAATTCCAGGGCCTGAAAATATCAAGGGCACTCTTGTGGACCTTTCCCAAAGGGAGTTTTTTCCCGTGATACACTTTTCCCCCAAATGGTATCCGTGATCACTTAATAAAACAACAATTGTGTTGTTCACCCTTCCGGATGCGTCCAAGGCCTGTAAAACCCTGCCTACCTGGGCGTCCATGAAATGGATGGAGGCAAGGTAAGCCCGAACCAGGGTTTTCCATTCCCGCACTTTTTGGAGTGTGGCAAGCCTTGGTTCCGGCAATCGCCAATGAAGCTTCCAGGCAAAGGGGGGGACATCTGACCTGTCATTATCGAGGATTTCGGGCAGGGTGATTGTTTCTTCTGGAAAAGCATCAAACCATTTTTGGGGGGCGAAACAGGGAACATGGGGCGAACGAAAACCGGATGCCACAAAAAAGGGTTTATCCTTGGGAGCATGGTGGATCGCTTCGATTGCGGCATTGGCAATCCGGAAGTCGCAATGATCCTCATCCCGGTCCGGGAAAATTCCCCAATCCATAGCGGGATGCCTTGGCTCGGGTAGGTTGGCAATGGGTTTTTCGGGGCGGGTGGGACCGGGGGCAGGGCCCCAAACAACAAATTCGGATTTTTCCCTGGCGACCGAACCGTCATGAAAAACTTTGCCACAAGTGTAGGTGTAATAGCCTGATCCCGTAAAAGCTTGGGGGAGAGTTTTGGCCGCTTTGGTCGCTTCCACAGAACGAATTCCGGGAACCAATCCATGGATGCCTGTTGTGGAAGGCCTAAGGCCCGTCAAAAGGCTTGAACGGGAAGGGTTGCACAATGGGGCTTGACAATGGGCGTTGGCAAAGAGGACTCCCTTTGCGGCCAACCTATCGATGTTTGGAGTAAGCGATTGCGGGTGCCCGCCCAGACACCCGACCCAATCATTGAGGTCATCCACCATGATCAAAACAACATTGGGAGGAGCGGCGTGGATTGAACCCTGCCACGAAATCAGAATGCATAGCGCGATTAGGCTGCGAATGGGGAATAGGATTCGAAACATAGCCGAAACTCTCCGAGGGATTCCCACCGAGCGGATAGGTCGGGGCAAATCCACCCCAAGATTAAACATCAAGGATTTCGCCGCCCCGAGGGATGTTATAAGCCCATAATAGTTCGGAGGAAATGGTGGGCTTTAATCCCCGAACACTCCCATCCGTCATCGCCACTTTTAATCCGGAATTTTTGGACTGCTTTGGGAAATTAATCAAGCTGTCCGGCGATTTCACCTCCCGCTCTTGTTGCCAAAGCAGATAATTTGTCAGAAACCGTGTAAGGAAGGAATCGAACCGACCCATCACAAAACGCGAAGTTGGCTCCTCCTGAATGCAGGCTCCAGTAGTGTAAAGAGTCACAAATTTCGGTCAATTTTCCAGCCCGGAAAGGGTAGGTTCCGGCCGGGCAATAGTACCCAGGCTCCCAAATACTAATCCGGCTGGTATTGTTAGGAATGGCAAGAACCCCGGCTCCCTGATTTTCATTGGAAAAAACATACCACCAACCATAGGCAAAATCGGGACTAGGGGGCCTCTCTCCAATCAGGAGGGTGGAGGAGGTTCCGTCAAGGATATCCGCAATCCGAATTCTGGAAAAGGCGAACAAGACTCCATCGGAATAAAGTAAAGGACCGGTTCCCGAAACGCCCAAATAACTGGTAGATGCGACAAGAGTCCCCTCCAAATGGGGGGAGGTGACCCTGTGAATTGTGCCAAGCCTCCCGTCCGCCGGACAGGTGTAGGTGCGTATCAGGGTTTTTAATCCCCTATGAGGTTGCCCAAGATAACGAAGGGGCATTTCCTGGCAATCGGAAATCACCCTATTCCAAACACCCTCTTGTTCAATGTAGGGAAGCAAATGAACCAGCCAAAGGAGGCCTGAAAGGGGATCTCTTTTTTCCTGATTGCCATGGATGGGAACCCCTAAGGCGGATCGGGAAGGGGTTGAATAGATGAGGGGATAAATTAAGTCTAAATTGCCAATGATCCCTTGGGGTAGGGTGCCATTGGCCTGTTCAAACTGGAGGGTTGCAAGAGCTATTTGCTTGAGGTGGTTTTGGCATTCGATCCGTGCAACCGAAGATCGGATAGCTTGGATACCGGGCAATAGAAGACTAACGAGAACCCCGATAACCGCGATTACAATAATCATTTCCAAAAAAGATAAACCTGATCGCTTATTTTTCACGATTCGCATTGCCAGGACCTCTTTTTAATGTTTGGTACATCGGCCCGCCAGGCACCAGAAACCAAAGGATACGGTCAGGAAAATTCCCGCCAAAAGGACATACCACCCCCACCAAGTCCCCAGGTTGTCCTCTGGGGTCTCATTTGGCAAGGCGATGTTATAATACGCCAAAGTCAATTCCGCCGGATCCAGAGGCGACGCCGGAAGGGGATAAAATTCGAGTGTTTCCGAACTTAGTTCTTCCCCAGTTGATCCATTTAAGGCAACCGCATGAATCCTTTGACAGCGAAGGGAATCCGTCTCCCCAACCATTTGTCGGGTAAACTGGGATTGATAAGGATAAGAAACTATCCTGGGGTCTATTAAGGTCTGCTTCCATTGGGTAACCGCGAAATGGTTTTTTGGGGAAAGGACCATTACTCCAGACAAAGGAAGATTTGGGGATCCGTCCTTGCTGGGGACTTCCCGTTGGAAACCCAGTTCTATTTGTCCATCCTGGCGGTCCGATACGGACTTGGCTTGAAAAGTGGGATCGTTCAAAACCTCCAACAAGGTTTCGCCCGAAAAGGTGCAGATCAAGGGATGAGCCGCCGATGCCATAAACCCTAAAGAATTTTTAAAGAGGCCAACCGGGTTGGTGCGACTGGCTTTCACCAAAACCCACTCACCCTGTTTGGAAGACTTTTCCAAAACAACAAAAAAGTCGTTGGAGAGTAAGAACAAATTATTTTTCAATGAAATAAGTAGAGATTTATTTTTTTGTTTGATGATTAAGTCATCCTCTCTTAGTACATTTCCTTTGGATGTTAGTTTGTAATGGCATTTGTAAACCGGAGTCGCAATCTCGACTGCCGATAATTCTTTAAGGCCGGCATGAATCTTGGCTACGACCGCTCTAGGGGATTCGGCGGATACCGTTCCTAGGGCAAGGAAAAACAGGAGAAACCCCAAGGCGGCCTTTTGCCCCTGTTTTGTTCTTGCCACTGCAATTTCCTTTCCAAAAAAAACTTTTATTTCCAAATACAATTAAAAGGCAAGCCAATAAACTTGCCTTTTTGGTAAACTATCGCTGATAACATTGCCGCTATTAGGAAATAAAATCCTACCAAAACAAAACACATTTTACGGAAAATGACTAAATGGTTATCTGTCCTAACACAATTAGCTCTGCCTTTGTTATCATCTAGATCTAAATGAATCGTTTATTTCCCATTATTTTTACATACGTTTTTAAGGTATTTTTTGCTCACAATTCCTGATATTTTGCGGCGTATGGCTTCACTTTACATAAGTTGGATCGTTTTATCAAGGGAAGGGTTTGGAATTTGAAAAATATTGGGGAGTTGACCCTAGATAGCATGAAATATCTATGGCCAATACAAGCCGATCGCGTTAAAAAATGTTACCCAGCATATCGCGAATAGAATACGAACCCTGGTAAAGACTCTTGTTGGATTCCCCTGTACGGATAGGTCGCAGCAAATGCCCCCAAGTCAGGATAGGAGTCCGGCTTTGACCAGGTAGCTTTGAAATTCTACAGTGGTGATAAGGCAGGGGTGTTTGTATTGTTCCTGAACGCCCCGGGTTTTGGCGAGGCGTGCGCGGTCCCAATTTGCCCAATAACCCTCCGGGAGCAGGTTCAGGGAAAGCGGGGCAAGTCTTCCTGATTCCCGTTTGGAGGCATATTCGATGTTCGTTTCGCCAAGGATGTTTTCCATGTGGCAAACGACCTTTTGGGCGGTTTCTCTCGAATCAAAATTACCTGACTCGACAAAAAGACCATAATTGGGATGGTGATCATCCCAACAGGGGGCAACACTATATGTGCCACTTTCAAGGCCAAGTTCTCTTAGTGTTCTGTCCATCGCCCGGGTGACATGGTGTTCCGAGAGTTTTTCGCCCGTAAGGTTCGAGAAATAGGCACCCTTGTTCAGGAATTCCAGGAGCGGCGTACGCCCCATAAACCCGGTGCAACGCACCACATCATGAATGTCATAGCGGTATAGCCCACTGGCGGTGGTGAGCAGGATCCGGTATTCCTGCCCGGATAAAAGCTCATGACCCTCGAGGCAGGTTGCCTGGGGTGATTGGGGATCCTCGCCGTTTGGTACGAACTCAAAAAAACTGCTGTGAATGTCAAGGATTCCTGACGAATTGTTGTCTTCGATGGGAATGGTCATCCGGCCTTCGCTGGCAATGAGGCCGACATCCCGAATGGGCATCGTACCGAAATAACGGGGATATTGCCTTAGGTAGGCACCCATGCTGCCGCCGGTCCAGTTTCCGAGAATACAATGGGCAGGCCAATAGTCTTTGGGATACAGTGTGCCGGATTGACCGATAACTTTTTCAAGATGGCCAACCCTTGTGGGATGTTTAATAGCCAGTTGGCGGGCCAATCGGCTATGAAGGTCGGGGGGGATTATGCACCTTGGATTGAGTGTGCCATCACGAAGGTCCCTAAGAAGATCTTCTTTGGCGTCATTACCTGCCCGGGCCAGGTTTATCATGGTGGAAGGATTGGCGGCGATGATCATGCTGACCGGCCGGGTTAAACCCAGCCTGAGGGCCAAATAATATTTTGATCCGATGTCCTTTATCTTTCCCGAGTCCGACGGAAGCACATAAAGGCGGCGAACAATGCGTTTTTGCATTGTGGCGGTTAGCCCGGTTACGGCACCGCAGGGAATCCCTGAGGGAGTCGTTTCCTCCTGCCAATCCCCGGAAAATTGAAGAATCGGACGCAAGGAGGAATCGGGATGATCGGAGTAGGCTTTGACTCCCCAATTGTGCCAACCCGCCCGATAGGCATGGAGGTACTGATCGTTTACGGGAATGGTTTTTCTGGTATTCGTTGTTCCCGAGGTGAGGGCAAACATGTGAATCCGTTTGTCGGCAAGGAGGGCCCTGGTATCGCCCTGGCGAACACGGGCCATGTAGGGTTCCACTCTTTCGTAACCCGCAACCGGAATTCTTTTGCGAAAATCCGCGAGGGATTGGATGCCTGAGAAACCATGGTCTTTGCCGAAATCGGTATTTCGGTTCCTGTGCAGGAGGCTGAAAAGGAGGGAATGCTGGATGGGATGAGGGGCGTTTGTCGAATCGAGAAAACGGCGGAGTTTGCGGCCAAGGGACCAATTGAGGAATTTGCCTACTGAAGATCGGATAAGAGAATCAATCAGGTTGGAATTATCAAACTGGGCCGAAAACTCAGGACGATGAGAGGGCATTACCTGGGTCCTTATTGGGCTTGGAGAGTATAGATTCTGAAATTATTTGGCCATTGGTTGCATGTGATCCATACACCAGATAGCGATCAAAAAAGCGCCGAATGCGGGCGGGATATTCGATTGGCTCTTTTTGAATCCCCTCGTTGTGCTTGGCTTTGTCGATGATCCAGATTTCGTGATGTTCGGGTGTTCCCAGCTGTTTTTTGCCACCTGCAAGGTGGAAAATCCTTTCGGCCACCAGGGGCTTGATATAACGGTCATCTCCGCCATGAATCAAAAGAAAGGGTGTTTCCCGATACTGGGCAAGGTGATTTTCCAGGTAGGGGATGGTAAGCTTGTGACTTGCCTCAACCTGGTGGATCGCACCCTTTGCGATTAGCCCCCATGTCCAATTGGGCAAATGATCGTAAATCCAGCCATTGTCCTTGACATAAATGTGGATCCACTGGCGGATGTAAGGAATCATCAGGGAATAGGTGGCGTAGATACCATCGGTGACAATACACTTGACCATCGGGTTATCCCCGGCGGCAAACATGAGGGCGGAACCACCCCGGCTAATGCCGAAGATGCCGAATCCACCGAGTTTCAAAACCTCCGGACGGCGGGCCAGGTAATGAAGGGCCGCCTTGGCATCCTGAACTTCAAACCCGGTAACCCAGTGGAGAGGCTTGTAGGTTGGGAGGGAATCGCTTTCGCCCTGATTTCGTGGTTCAAAGGCGAAAACAGCATAACCCGAATCGAGCAGGTCCTGACAATAATGGAGGCAGGACCACCGATTGGAGCCAAATTCGATCCCAAATAAAATGACACCTTTTATGGATGCTCTTGGTGGAATCCAAATGGCGGCGAGGCTTAAGCCATCTTCGGTCTGGATGCGGAAATCTTCAGCAGAATCGTCCGGTTTGGCCTTTGGCACCTGAAACAATGGGGATTCAAGAAAGATCCGGACCACATAGTGCATATAAAGGATACGGGCCCGGATAATACCATAGCCCACCTTGGCTACCGTTACAAACGGTGCAAGGAAAACCACGCCAATAACGATCCAAACCAGTGTCACAATAATTTTGGAACCCGGATTGGCTCCGGACTCCGCCCAGGGATCGGTGGATTAGTCGGCAAACCGCTTTACCACAAGGGATGTGTTTTGTCCGCCAAAACCAAAGCTGTTGCTGAGGCAACAGTCCACGGTAGCTTCCCGTGCCTGATTGGGAACATAGTCCAAATCGCATTCCGGATCGGGCGTGTCATAGTTTATCGTCGGCGGGATCACCCCATTACGCATGGTTTCCACGCAAAGTATCATTTCAATGGCACCTGCCGCGGCAATCATGTGGCCAAGGCAACTCTTGGTACTGCTCATCGGGACTTTGTCCGCGTGTTCCCCAAATACCCTTCGAACGGTCAGAGATTCCACCCGATCATTGACTTGGGTGCTTGTGCCATGGGCATTGATGTAGTTTACCTGGGTTGGGGTAATCCCAGCGTCGGCAAGGGCTCCCTTGACACAGGCAATAGCCCCCCGACCATCCGGATGGCTATCGGTTACCCGAAACGCATCGGCGGTGGAGCAATACCCGACCAACTCGGCGTAAATGTGGGCACCCCGTTTTTTGGCGTGTTCCAGCTCCTCGATAACCAGCATGGCCGCACCCTCACCAAGGACAAATCCATCCCGGTTGAGGTCAAAGGGGCGGGACGCTTTTTGCGGAGATTCACGACGGGTGGAAAGGGCGGTTAGCAGATTGAACCCGGTTATACCCATGGGGTGAATCATGGAGTGGGAACCGCCGACGAGCATGACATCGGCATCCCCACAACGAATCAGTTCCATCCCTTCACCCAGTGCCTGGGCACTGGCCGCACAAGCGGTAAGGCAATTGAAATTGGGACCTTGCAGGTCGAAATAACTGGCAAGGTGGGCGGGAGTTGTGTGGAATTCCTGTTCCGCCTCATGGAGGGGATTGAAAACGGTCAAACAGTTTTCGCTAAAGCGTTTGGCATCGGCTTTGCCAGTGGAATCAAGGGCATTGACGATGTTTGTAATGAGACCATCAAAGTCGGTGATGCCTTCACCCGACCCCAGATAAAGTCCAAAACGGGTCCGGTCCGCTTTGCTCCCGCACGGGTCATTGGGGCGAAGTCCCGCATCGGCCAAGGCCTGTTCGGCAGCAGCGGCACCAAACTTGCCGTTGATTCCGCAATATTCAAACCGTTTTGGATCGCTGATATACCTTGCGAGGTCAAACCCCTTGACTTCCGAGGCAAAATTGGTGGGAAAGGTACTGGCGTCAAAGTGGGTTATGGGGCCAACACCACTCTTACCCTCCAGGCAACCCCGGTAGGTGTCAGCAACATTTAACCCAAGGGGCGTAATCGCCCCCATGCCTGTTATGACGATGCGCCTATTGGATCGCATCATGTGTGATTGCACCATGATGACTTGCTTTCCTCCGGGAACGAACCCTTTCCATCGGGTTGCCCAAAAATGTCCTGGCCTAATGAATCGCCTTGAGTACTACCACGCAAACCTGGCCTAATTGGGAAAGACTTACCTTGACCACACAAGGTTTTTCCATCCTGGTAGCATGGCGCGAGGTTACCACGATGCCACAATCCGGATTGGGACAATTGATTGTGGCGGGGCGGATTCCCGTCGAAAGGGCCAAGGCAGCGGTGGCCAATTCGAGAATGCCCGAGGCACAACCCATGTTTCCGGTTTGGCCCTTGAGGGCATGAACAGGAATAGTATGGCCAGCAAAAACTTCCTGATAGGCGGCGGCTTCCCAGGCATCCGTAACCGGGGCACCCTGACCATGGGAACTTATGTGGTCGATTTCACCGGGGCTGACTTGGGCCCGTTCCATGGCTTGCCGAATCACCCGGGCAAGGCCTTTGCCGTCACGGGCCCGGTCAAAGCCGGCCGAAAAGCCACCAACCTCCGCGAGAATCCCGGCACCCCGTTTTTTGGCGTGTTCATATTCTTCCAATACCACCACGGCAGACCCTTCGGAAAGCACGGTACCATCGCGGGCCTGATCGAAAGGGCGATGGGCCCCTTCCGGGTCATCGTTTTTTTGGGAAAGGGTTTCAAAAAGGCATTGTCTTGAAAGGCTTAAAGGGTTGACTTTGGATTCTGCGCCCCCGACAAGGAAGAAATCCGCCCGATCCCGCTCCAGAATCCGCAGGGACTCGCCAAACGCCATAATCCCGGCGACATCGTTTTCGGTAATGGTGTTATTGGGGCCTTGGGCATCATGAAGGATGGAAACCTGGCAGGCGAGCATATTAGGAAGATATTTGAGCATCCAAAGGGGCTGAATGGCGGGGATTCCCTCAACGCCCCATTTTTTGGTATCGACAACCCGTTCTCCGGGAATGACACACAGTTTTCCCGGTTCCGCCAACTCGGGAAGTTCGCTTGGGATCATGCACGAACCGTAAAGGACTCCGAACCGGGTTTTGTCGAGAGTCGTTTTGTCTACCTGGCAATCTTCAAGGGCAAGCCAAGCCCCTGCAACCGCAAGCTGAATGGGCCTGGCCATCATTCGCAACTGTTTGCGGTCCTTTTTTTCCATGTACATCTTGGGATCGAAATCCGTCACCACCCCGGCCACCTTTACGGGAAGGGAGGATGTATCGAATGTCGAAATAGCCTTCACTCCGGGAGTGCCTGCCTGGATGGCCTCCCAAACCGGCCCTCGGCGGATACCCAAGGGGCTAAGGACACCCAACCCGGAAATGACAGAACGGCGCCTGTTTGACATGACTTTCGTGTTCGTCGGTCGGCGAACCGGCCCGCCCCCCATCGTTGTGAATCAAAAGGTGTGAATCAGGCACTTGCAGGGGCGGCTACGGCGGGTTTAATCACCTTGCGCGCCATGTCCAACATGTGCTTGAGTTGCCCGGAGAACACAAAGTTGTGATCGCCGAACATTTGTTTGGACCGGGATTGATCGAGGTGGGCGAAAAAGATCTCTGCTTCTCCTACTAATTCACTATCCACCAAAACCCGGCCAACAACCGAGGCACCCTCGGGCGCCAAATGGAGAAGCTCCACATCATAGTGAAGCGTCTCCCCAGGGATCATCTCGCGCTGGAAGGTGGCCCTAACCACCTTGGCCAGAACCACCTTTTCGCGAAAGTCATTTGCCTCACCAACCAGGATTCCGCCGGTTTGGGCTAGCCCCTCGACCATTAAACTGGCGGGCATAACAGGCCAACCAGGAAAATGCTCGGCAAAATGATCCTCGGCATGGCTTAGTGTGCGCACAGCGCGCGCCCTCTTGCCAGGCTCGAACACCTCGAAACGGTCAATCCAGATCCAACGCATACCAACCGGTTCCTGGTTGAAAACCCCGTCAAAAAACCAAATCCCACCACCAAGGTACACCCATTCATTGGGTGGGCCTTTTTTGGCAAAGGTTGGCCCGGAGGCGGTTACTTCGCTTGAAGCTTGCCAGCAATATAGCGGGCAATGAGGTCCACCGTGAACAATTCGCTCAGGTCTGTGGCCTGGGGGTTTTGTTCAAAGGAGGATAGGTCTGCAAAAGGCATTTTTTCCCGCAGTTCCTGGAGGCCCTTGGGGGTAACCTTGCCGTCTTTCACAAAGTCTGCATCGCCCTGGAAGATGGCTTCAGGAAAAAGCTCGTTCCGGGGGATTTTGATACCAAATTCACGCTCCAGCCGGAAAACGATATCAAGAAAATCGATCGATTCCGCACCAAGGTCGCCGTTTAGGGTCGACGAAGGACTGATTTCATCTTCATCCACATTCAGGGCCTCAACGAGGGTTGCAGACACCTTTTTGAAAATTTCTTCCTGCGTAGGCATGGCCAAATCCTCTCAACAAAAAACCTCGGCAACGGATGCCGACTTACCCAATCCAGGGACTCCCAAAGAGTCCACACCTGACCCGAATGCGGATCCTTCCACAATCTGGCCCATTCCATCTTCGTCCCGCAACGCACGGAACAAAAATCATTTACCCGCAACCGGTCCGAGGCTTAAGCCCCCATCCACGGTTAGCACTTGACCTGTCATGTATCCGCCGGCTGCACTTGCCAAGAACAAAGCAACTTGTGCTATATCCTCGGGCTTACCCAACCGCTTGAGCGGGATCATCTTCTGAATCGTGTCCCCTGCCTTGTTTCGAACGGCGGCACTCATGTCCGTTTCGATGAATCCCGGGGCAATGGCGTTAACCGTTACCCCCCTTGGGGCAAGTTCCACGGCAAGGGCCATGGTGAAACTGTTGATCGCTCCTTTGCTGGCGGCATAGTTGGTTTGGCCCATATTCACAAATTCGGCCGCAACGCTTGAGATATTGATGATCCGCCCAGCCCGCCTACGCATCATCGGAAATCCGACTTGGTGGCAGCAGTTATAGGTTCCAAAAAGGTTGGTCTGGACCACCTTGGCCCAATCGGCAGGGTCCATCCTGACAAACAGGTCATCGTGAATGATTCCGGCGTTGTTCACCAAAATATCCACCGGGCCGACCTCTGACTCAATCGTCTCAAAGAGGGCCTTGACTTGGGCCAGATCCGAGACATCTGCCTGAAAGGCCTTTGCCACCCCACCCTTGGAATTGATGCCGCTCACCATTTCCTCGGCAGCGGCTTGATTGCCACGGTATACAGCAGCAATTTTTGCACCCTCGGCAGCGAAAAGCTCCGAAATGCCACGACCAATTCCCCGGCTGGCACCGGTTATCACCGCAACTTTATCCTTCAAACGCATCCTGAATCCTTTTCCATTTTACTTTCGTTAACCCAAAGCGGGTTTGGCTGTCCAGATCAACCCGGCCCTTAACCTAAGGCCCTTAATCAGGGCTTCATCCCTTTGGGCCCCATCGGCCAGCCCCGGGTTGGAATCGCACAAGTTATAAGCCGCCACCGTGAAACGGGCATTGACGGTGGATTGGCCGTTTTTGCTCCCGGATCCTTTGAAAGTGGCACCCGTTTCCGTGCGTTCCAAAAGCTCCACCTTGACCTCCATCCGGTTTCCGGGATCCATGAAGGTCCCGTATTTCACATTCCTGGCGTCCCTAAGCACGATCATGCTTTGCCTGAAATCCTCGGAAAGCCTAAGGAGCCACGCCCCAGCCTGGACCAATGTTTCCAACATAAGCACCCCTGGCATGACGGGAAACCCCGGAAAATGATCAAACAGGTACTCTTCCGCCATGGTGAGATTCTTGTAGCACACAAGCTTTTTCCCAGGCTCAAGCGAGGTGATCCTGTCAATCAAATGGAATTTCACTCCGGGGCCGACCTCCAGACGGCTTAGTCCTGTTTCCCAAAACGCAATTGCATATCTTAGCAAAAGGTTGTTGGGTGTACAATTGAAAGCGTCGCAGTACATGAACCTATGTACATGTCGCCTGGAATTGTCCAATGGTTCCTCCACCCTGCACCAAACTCAATCGGTTTGCAATCCCTTCACCCTTTGGGGACTGGGTTTGATAAGAAATCTTTTCCAGATAAATCGGTTGAAACAGATTCGTCGGCCTTAGGGATCGATTGGATTATGACCTTGCCTTCTCAACGCAGCTGGATTTTGAACCTTCGGAGGTGCTTTATGAGGCGTTTTCCAACTCTTGTAACCATGATTTGGGCCATTTTGGGAGGGGTTTTTACCATGGTTCAAGCAGATGAAGGCATGTGGCTATTCAATCAGCCACCCACAGAATTATTGAAGGCAAAATATGGTGTTGAGCTATCTAAAGATTGGCTTGGCCATCTCCAAAACGCCTCCATTCGGTTCAACAATGGCGGGTCGGGAAGCTTTATTTCCTCAAAGGGTTTGGTCCTTACCAACCACCATATTGGGGCCGATGCACTCGAAAAACTGTCCACCAAAGACCGGAATCTCTTGAAAGCGGGGTTTCTGGCCCGAAATCCTGCCGCGGAAATGGTTTGCCCCGATTTGGAACTGAATGTTCTGGTTTCCATCGAAGATGTCACCCAACGGGTAGAATCTGCGGTGAAGCCAAACCTTGCCGCTGTGGAGGCCGCTGCCGCTCGCAGGGCGATCCTTGCCGAAATTGAGGCCGAGTCCAAAAAAGCCACCGGCCTTCGCAGCGATGTTGTGACCCTTCACCATGGGGGGCTCTACCACCTTTATCGATATCATCGCTTCACAGATGTTCGGTTGGTGTTTGCCCCCGAGGCAGCGATTGCCGGCTACGGAGGGGATGTCGACAACTTTGAGTTTCCCCGTTACGACCTCGACTTTTGCCTTTTTCGGGTTTATGTCGAGGGAAAGCCCCACACTCCGGAACATTTCCTCAAGGTAGCCCCTCTGGGTGCAGCATCCGGAGAGCTGGTTTTTGTTTCTGGCCACCCCGGTGCAACCCAGCGCCTCGAAACCTTGGCGAAACTCAGGTACCGCCGCGACTGCCTCATCCCCTATAGCCTCGCCCGATTGCGAACCATGGAAGCGGCCCTCCTCCAATACAGTGCCACCGGGCCAGAACCCGCAGCCCGGTCCGCCACCCTTTTACATAGTTATGCCAATGCCAGAAAGGCCCTATCTGGCCAACTCCAAGGGTTGTTGAATGCCGAACTCTTGGCAACCAAGGCCCAACAGGAAGCAAACCTTGTAGCCCATGCAAAAATCCAAACACCGTGGCAACAGGCGGCCCAAGCGGTGGAGGCCTTCCGCTCGTTTGATCGGTCCTATTTTTTATTGGAACTGGCCCACGGAACGGACAGTGAGCTATTTACCATCGCCAGGCATGTGGTCCGGCTGGCCACCGAAAAGGGCAAACCCAATGGGACCCGATTACGGGAATACCGCGACTCCAACCGGGAATCTTTGGAATTGTCACTCTTTTCCCCGGCTCCGATTCACAAGGGATTGGAAACGATCCGGCTGGGAACTGCCCTTTCGTTTCTGGCAGAACAATTAGGCGGTGAACATCCGGTGGTTGGGATGGCATTGGATGGGGAATCCCCCATGGTTCGGGCAGCCGGGTTGGTGGAGAAAACCAGACTCGCCGAAGTTTCATTCCGAAAAACCCTTGCCGGGCAATCGGCGGAATCCCTGGCCGCTAGCGATGACCCGATGATTCGCCTGGCCCTGGCTCTTGATAAAACCACCCGGGAGAATCGCATCCGGTATGAGGCGGAGGTGGAGGAACCCGAACGACAAGCCAATGGAGCCATCTCGAGGCTTCGGTTTCAACTGGCCGGGGCCAATCCTGTTGCCCCGGATGCAACCTTTACCCTTCGTTTGGCGTTTGGAACGGTGAAAGGTTACGAGGCAGAGGGAAAAACCCTATCCCCTTGGACAACAATGGCAGGGCTTTGGGACCGCCATGCCCTCTTGGGAACCCGGGAACCCTTTTTGTTGCCGCAAAGATGGTTAGATGGCAAGGCAAACATCCCTCTTGAAACACCCTTTAACATTGTTTCCACCGCGGACACCATTGGAGGCAACTCAGGCAGTCCGGTGGTCAACCGGAAAGGGGAACTGATTGGGGTCAACTTTGATCGCAACCGCTTTGGGTTGGTGCGCAATTTTGTCTACACGGACCTCCAGGCCCGCCACATCATGGTAGATATCCGGATCATCCTTGCCACACTACAATCCTTGTACGGAGCAGAGTTTTTGGTCAAAGAATTGGGTAACTAATTCCTACCAGGTTTAACGACAAATAGAGGCCAAGGTTGGTGCCTGCTTTCGGTTGGATATCATTTGAGGGGGAAAAATGCCCTTGGAACCCTTAACGAACCAATCATCGCCAAATGGCCAGGACAATTGGGCATACTCCATGGAATTCGCCCGCAAATCTTGCAATTGACGGCGATTATGATTAAAATATGTTAGTATGTCCATTTTTTAAGCCACCTGCGGATTGGCCTTCAAACTAGATTTTGACAGTGCCACTCTTAGGGAATAAAAGACATTCGCCGATGGGAAAAAGGCAGGGTGTGTAATACCTCCCCTCCTAACACCGTTATTTTCACGGGCTCCCCAATGCCGATCATCTCAATGTTTTACGGGATTATCATTCGGCTTTACTTGCTTGATAATCAACATCACCACCTTCCACACATTCATGCCAAGTATGGCGAGTTTGAGGCTTCCATTGGTCTAGGCGATGGAGAAGTGCTTGCAGGAGACCTCCCTCGCAAACAGCTTAGGTTGATTCAAGCATGGATTGAACTCCGCCGTGATGAGTTACTTGCCAATTGGGAGTTGGCAGTGAACGGCGAAAAACCCTACAAGGTTGCACCGCTTTGAGGTTATCATGTACTGGGATGTAAAAACGGTTAAGCCCCTTCCTGACTATTGCCTTTACCTGGAATTTCAGGATGGCCGTAAAGGGACTTTTGATATGAAGCCGTTTCTCAACCGAGGTTTTTTTCGGGAGCTTGCTGATATTCACTACTTCAATCAGGTAGGTATTCTTTTTGGTGCAATAACCTGGCCCAATGAACAAGATATTGCTCCCGAAACATTGTTGGCGGGATTGAAACCGTATGATTTACCTGCCTTGCTTGCCAAGTTACCTTAAAAAAATTAAAGGGATCCTTTTTGGAAAGGATCCTTCCAAGGAATGAAGGGATTGAAAAGGGAGAAAAAGGATCGGTTCTCCTTTTTTCGATCCGAACAACGGTTGATTTCCAGAACAAGTTTCGATGCGTTTAACTGGCTAGGGGGGCGAACCCTTTTTAAGGTTTTCAGCCCTTTCCAGGTCAGCGTTGGCATCTTTTAATTTTCCTAGTGACTTAAATACATGCGCACGTTGGAAATAGAATTGCTCATTTGTATTGTCAATTTTAATTGCTTCGTTGATTTCAAATAGAGCCATGTCAAATTGCTTTAATTCTTCATAAATTAAAGAGCTTATCCATAATATACTTGCATTTTTTGGTTCAATTTTTTTTGCTTCATTGATATCATACATTGCTTTGGCGTATTGTTTTAGATCTACATATGACATTGCTCTACAAACCAAAGGCTTTGCACTTCTTGGATCAATTTCAATCAATTTGTTTATATCGTTTAATGCTTCTTGAACCATATTTTTTTTCCTAAATTCATCAGCTCTACCAATGTATGCGTCAAAATTGTCCGGATTGATTTCAATGGCTTTTGTAAAATCAGCCCATGCACTATTTATATTTCCTATTGGATTAACAGCTGATTTTGCCTTTTCAATTCCTCTTTTCACATAGGCTTTATCATTTTTTGGGTTCAATTTGATTATCCTATCGTAGTCCTTCATTCCCTTTTCGCTTTCTTTTAATTGGCAATAGGCATCTCCCCTAAGTAAATATATTTCACTATCATAGTTGTATGAATTGATAAGGTGGTTGCAATCGTCAGCCGCCTGTTGAGGACTATTGGTTTTTAGATACGCTTCCGCTCTGTTTATATACGCTTTATAAAAATCTGGTTTATAAGTAATTGTTTTTGTATAGTCATGGATTGCTTTTTTGGGTTCTTTTTGAATTGTGTATGCCTTTGCACGCCTGTAATATCCTTTGTAGTCGGTACTGTTCAATTCAATTGCCATTGTAAAATCCACTATTGCCTTATCATATTCCTTGGTTTCTATGTAGGAATCACCTCGTACCAAATAGGCATCCAGGTATTTTTTATTGTGCTTTATTGCATCTGTATAATGCTGGATGGCGATTCCGTGCTGTTTTTTGTCCGTTGCTTCCTGGCCTTTATTGTAATACTCCATCCATTTTTCCTGCCCTGAAAAGGCCAGCCATGCGATTATCCCTGAAGTGGCAATCAATAAAACCAATCCTGCTGCGACAAGTCCTTTTTGCCAGCCAAAGAAAGCTTTTTTCGTATTCTTTTTTGATGACTTGTTTTTTTTCGTTTTCTTTGGCTTTTGGTATTCCTCGTTTTCCTCCTCGTCCTCCTCCTCGTGTCGATCGGTTGGAATGGATAAAGGAGGAGGGACAGCTTCGATTTTGGGTACCGGTTTGGACATGGAAAGGGGCAAACCCGGCATGGAGAGGGCTTTCACCCAATTGCCATCCCCCATTTTGACAAGGGTTTCCCCTTGAATCACCCCTTTTTGGGCCAGCTGTTTCAAATCCAAAGCCGTTATGGGACCAATCTCCTGGCTATTTGGGTTTTTGTAATACCATCCTTTTAACATTGTTTGCCCCTTTTTTAGTCCTTTGGAACCAGTAATGCGGCACCCTTTTGGGTTCCATTCCCCGAAATCCGTAATGGTTATTTCAAGGAACCAGGGCGATTGGGATTTGTTTTTCCTTTTCGCTTTACCCTCAAGAGCGTAGCTCAGAGCGAAATGTCCAAAAAATCTCCGAATTTTTCCGTTTTTTGGAAAAAAGAGGGTTTCCAACGGTTGGTTTTTCAAAATTTGCAGAAAACCGGGGCCGATTCGCCCGCTTTTTAGAATACCAAATGGTTTAATTGGCTTGGGGGCCCTTTTATTGGGTAACCGGGACCTTGATGGGTGGGTAGGGGCTTTAAGTATCCCTTTCTGGGCTAAACCTTTCAGAATCGAAAAAAAGGTTTCAAGCCTTTCTCACTCTGCCATCGTGTCCGTGAGGTTATTGGCGTCTAAAAAGGTAGGCTTTTTCCTCTGGTTCTTTAGGAATCCAAACGGGTGGCTAACCTACAGGGAATGATTCAGGTTGAAACCGGTTCAAGCGACACACCAAAGAAATCGGGCTTGCATCCGAGTTGGGGTTTCTTTTTGGGCCAACTTGCCCCAAGAGGAGTCTTGGTTCGTTGCAAATGGTCCAGCAAAAACCACATTTCCACATCAAAGTCAAGGGAATGAAAGATTTTTTCATGAACGACTAATATAACTTGCTAGAGGGTAGTTTTTTTGCCCAAAATTGGCCCTCAAACCACCAAGGAGTTCAAAAACTTGAAAGCGATATTTACCCTGGTTTTGGCCCTTTTTAGTTTGGTTACAGGAGGAAATGTGCAGGCGGATGTAGTGGGACTTTATACAGACGGAACGACCACAATTGGTTCTCAAGCTTATGCAAATGGGGTATGCGTTCACGGGATTTTGAGATTTTAGTTGACACGAATGGGTCTTTCCAGCGATACCAGCTGGCATGCAGTCACCCGACATACTTTTGGAAACGGTACACGATCTCGAGACTTTACTCAGATGTGCCAGGGAGGAG
>SXGS01021229.1_pt1 | contig 31808 bp, 23 predicted proteins | sample 3174681 | NCBI WGS metagenome assembly SXGS01 (sample SAMN11356861, study PRJNA531348) | freshwater metagenome | isolation source: freshwater sample F1-80 | place: China: Fuxian Lake, Yuxi | collected 2017-12-25 | reverse complement strand
CCCTCGGCCGAAAGTGATTCCAAGGCCTCATTTCAAGCGTTCCGAGTCATACCGAGCGGAACTGCTGGGTTCGAATAGTTGCGGATTATGTTGTGAATCCGCTTTTTAGTTCGGAAGTAATTTTTGCACGGTTCCTAAGGGGCCGTCCGTACCCATCCCAGTCAACCGATGGAATAAGGGGCAGGCAAAACAATTGCCGTTGGATGGGATTAGAAAGCGGTTCTTGAAACCTCGAGCGGGCTCGAAGACGAGGTCCACACGCCGCTTCCATTTCTTCGGGCGCGCCTCTCCGCCTTCAGCAACCCAAGTTGGATGTGCCGGGGAAGCCCTTTCATGAACTCCAAACGAGCCCGCGCGTTGCCGGATTCGACCACCGCCTGATTCACGTTGGTCCCGTTCAAGAAAACGATTCCCATCCCGCTCCGCACTTCCCGCGATGGCCGATACGTCACCGCCACGCGCACATCTCTGGACATGACCGTGGAGGACAGGAACTGCTGGCTGCGCTGCGCATCTTCGACCGATATCTGATCGAGTCTGTTCGTTGCCTGCGGCGCTTCCAACCCCGTTAACCGTATCGAACAAAGCGCTCCGGAAGCCGCCTTCATGACGAACTGATCCCCGGAGAGAACCTGGGTCACGCGGCCGTCCCAATACTCAATCGTTTCTTGATGCAACGACGCGTCGATATGCGCCACAACCCAGTAATCCTTGATCGGAATATACCAAGCCTCCCGATGGTTGTAAGCTAGGTAAGCCACCCCCGACAACACTCCAACTCCGAGGCAGATTAAGATCGTGCAAGCCAGTTTGTTGAGCGTTCGAAACATGTGAGGCCTTATTCGGTTCGAACAGATGCCTCGAAGAGCTTGATGGCCCTGTTGCGTTGGGGCTTTGGCGGTGATGCTCCCTTCGGAATGGCCAGCAACTCAGGCACTGGTTTCTCGACGCGTTCCGCCGCCACGAATGCCATGTTGATTTCAGGACGAGAATGCGGACGCGAATCCACACCCCGCCGCTTCAACACTTCGAATGCCCACAAACAGCGTTGCGCATTGTCGAATCGAAACAACTCCCGCGCGAACACTTTCTCCAACCATGAACCCCGCCTCGCATGGGCCAATCCGATCGCAAATGCCGCCGGTTGATCCGGATTGTGAATGCATTCCAAGAAAGCCAGCCGGCACGTCAGCCAATCGTGGCCGCGGCCTTGAACCCATCGGAGCAGCTTGAGCAATGAATTCTCCTCCCCCACATAAGTGCTATCCGTGAACATGCTGGTGAGCGGTTCGCTGATCTTCCTTCCAAAAACCAGCGCCCACACCAGCGCGTTCGCGATGCCGACGACCACGAACACCGCGAGATAATAAGCCGGAGCGACATCCCCCGCCTTCAAATCGGAATGATCCATCAGCACCGCATCCCGCACAGCGTAAATGGCACCCAGGCCGAAGAGAATTCTGAGAGCTATTAACACCATACAAAAGCCCTCCAGGCGCCGCGGGGGCCGTCACGGCCGGCCTCGATTAGGTTCCACAAATGACAGCGGTTCGGCCCAAGCAGCAACACCAAGTTCATCGCTCGTCCCTCCGAAGTATTGGAGTGCCCGTCCGAATTCCTCTCATCGCCAGCTCGAACTTGTGCCGGTTCACGGCGTATTGCAATGCGGTTTCTTCGGACAAGATCCCAGAAATCATCAATTCCATCAAGTATTGATCGAAGGAATGCATCCCTTGATTCAGGGCGCCCTCAATGATTCCCGTGAGCATCTCAAGTTGGTTGGTCCTGATCGCATCGCGAACACCCCCATCGCTTTTCAGGATCTCCAGGCAGGGCGTCCGAGACTCCTGCAAATTGGGCGTCAGCCTCTGGCAAACGATGGCATTGAGATTTCGCGCCAGCAGGCTGCTGACATTGGCATGCTCGTTGCCAGGGTAATACTCGCGAAGACGCGCCACGGTTTGAGCCGACGAATCCGCGTGCAGGGTCGTCAGCACCAAATGTCCGGTCTCCGCCGCTTGCAACACCGCAAATATACTCTCCCTGTCCCGTATCTCGCCCACGAAGATCACGTTCGGATCCTGTCGCATGGCATTCCGAATACCGTCCGCAAACGAACTCGTGTCGATCCCCACTTCGCGCTGCTCGAACTGGCTTCTTTCCTCCTCAAATACGTATTCAATCGGATCCTCCACCGTCACAACCCGAACGGCGCGCGTTTCATTAATCTCCTGCAACAAAGCCCTCGCCGTGGTGCTCTTGCCTTGCCCCGTCGGCCCAGTCAACAACACCAACCCGCGCAATAAGTTCGACAACGCCGCCAACGATGAAGGGAGTTGGAGATCCACAAGCCGTTGGCGTTGCCGCGGCACAGTCCTGAATGAGAAAGATTGTGTCCCTTGCTGCTTGCTGAAGTTGGCCCTGTAACGGCGATTCGCGGAATAGAAACTTAAGTCCACCTCCCGGGATCCACGGATTCGTTCGCAAAGACCTGGAGTGAAGTTTTTCTTTAACTCCTCAAACCAATCCGCTTCCGTCAACGGAGGGAACAAATCCAAGGAGACCCGTCGCAACTCGCCGTGAACGCGCACGGTATAAGGACGGTTCGCTTGGACGTGGAGATCCGATGCCTCTTGATCCGCGCACCAGTCCAGCAACCGGCTCAGAAATGTTTGTTCACCAATCTTCTCCATGCGCCTCAGAGCGGCGGCCCGCCGGCCAACTCCTCCGCCCCGATCACACGGCCGCCACAATTCTCCGCGAGACTAGTGGCCCAAGATCCGCGCCAAGGGAATATGGAATCGCATAAAATCAGCAAATTCCATTCCAGAAAAAGACTCGTCAGCGCAGGAGGCGCCTCAAGTGCATAACACGGCGCCCCACCAGGCCGAGAGAGAGCGCCACCATAAGCAGGATGATCAAGGGAGAGAGGCCGGCGAAGACTCCCATGACCGGCGAGAACCATTGCTCGGCGAACCACTGTTTAGCGGCGGCGGTATTCGCTTCGGCGGCTTGGGCCCAGCCGCCGGCCGCGTAATCCCGCGCCAGCGCGACACCTCCCCCGAAGGCGGCACGCCATCCCGCCGAGGCAATGCCGAAGGCGCACCAACCCACCGCCAGGCTCCCGAACGCGAGCACTCCAACCGCCGCGCCCCACAAGCTCAGACTGAGCAACCCCACGGTCAGCCCGCCCACCGCGACGGGCGCGATGGCGATGCCACCGAAGCCGAAAAACGGACTGACCGCCACGTCGCCAATCGCAATCCAGCCCCGCGCCGTGTGCGAACGATGACTTCCCGCCTCGAAACTGCCGATCTTCACGGATAGCAGAGGCAGACTCAGGAACCGCGCCGCCGACTCGTGACGAATCGGCCCAAACAGTTTGAGACCCACCGTTGCCAGCTTTGCGGAGTAAGCGGCGTTCTCCGTGCCGGTTTCGGCGCGGATGCGCAGCACGTCCTTGTTTAACCGCGAACTCGTCCAAAGAATGGTTCCCAACAGGGCCGCCAGCCAGCCGGCGATAGCCGCGATCACCCACAGCGGCGACGGTGTGTAGAGCTTCCCGGCCTGGCTGAAGACCGCCGCCAACCCGATGCTCATGAGAAAACAGAACAAGATCATCCGGCGCGCGTGGCGCAGGATGCACTGGCGTTCCAGGGGCGAGCGGGCGGTCGAGGCGGCAAACCGCGCGCTGAACCAGCCAATGGCCAGGCCGAGGACCGGCCCCACCACAGCCCCCAAACCAAGACCGCCGGTGGCTTTCGCCGCCGTCAATCCCTTGCCGACGGCGGCTCCGGCCGTGGTGGCGTTGGCGGCGGACACGACGGTCATCGGCAACGCCGCAAGCACGCCCGCGGTAAACGCCGCGCCAGGCCGCGAGCGAGTGAGCGTGGACTCCACTTTGATGGCGAGTTCGTCGCGCAGCATCGCCCTCCCGCGAGACAACCGCTGCTTCACTGTGTCTTCGGACAAGTCAAGTTGCGCGGAGACCTCGGCAACGGACTGTTGCTCACGATAGAACAAAATGAGCGGCTCGCGGTAATTCTCGGGCAGCTCTCCCAGTGTCCGCCACAACAGACTCTCTTCCTCGCGCGAAATGGCATGCGCCGCCGGGTCCGCCTCCACGGAGTGCGGTTCGGACACCGCGTCGAGCGATTCCGGCGCCCCGCCTCGCCGCAATTCACGGCGGACTACGTTGGCGGCCAGGTGGCGCACGATCCCACAGAGCCACGGCCTTAGCTTCCCCGGTTCGCGCAAATCCGCGAGTCGGCGCCAGGCGGTGATGAACGTCTCCTGGGCCATGTCCTCGGCCGTGCCGAGGGTGCCGCACCTGCTGTAGGCCAGCGAGCAAATGAGCGACTGGTAACGCGCCACGATACGGCCGAACGCCTCCCTGTCGCCGTCCAGGGACAATCGCCAAAGTTCTTCGTCCGACATCACCGGCATGTTGTGCGGCATCCTATTCATCAACCTTACGTGGCCGCGAGCACCGAAAAGGTGACACTACTCGTGCCGCTGCACCTGTGGATCGCAATTTCAACTTGGACCGCGCGACGAAATGACTCATCGTTCTTTGGGAGCCATTTTGCCCTTTCCTCGGTTTTAGATTCTCGGTTAAGTTCCATGCCATGAGCCATGTCAGTCACCTGCTAGAGCGAGCCGAGTCCGGTGATCCCCGCGCAGCCGCGGACTTGTTGCCACTGGTGTATGACGAATTGCGCCGCATCGCAGCGCGTCAAATGGCCAAAGAACCGCGCGGCCACACTCTCCAACCGACGGCTCTCGTCCATGAAGCATGGTTGCGCTTGGGCGCGGATCAACAGGCTCCATGGCAAGATCGCGCCTATTTTCTCGGCGCCGCCGCCGAAGCGATGAGGCGAATCCTCCTCGAACGAGCACGACGCAAACTCCGCCCCAAACACGGTGGCGGCCAGGATCACGAACCGTTCGACGAAACCGGGATTCAACCTCCCGCCAAGGATGAGACGGTTTTGCAGGTGAATGATGCTCTAGATCGCTTGACCACCGACAACCCAGAAATGGCGCGGATCGTCAAACTCCGCTTTTTTGCCGGCCTCTCCAACGAAGAAACCGCCGTTCTGCTGGGGGTCAACGAACGAACCGTCCGTCGCAAGTGGGAATTGGCCAAGGTTTACCTGTACGACACGATTCAGGGCGTTCATTAGGTTGGAGGTCCCGTCTCTCCGCCAAAGAAATCCTCCGTTTTCGTGTCCGTTTTGATCGGCCCAAAGGCGAGTTATCGAAGGCGTGAATGCCACAGAGGTCATCTTCGTTGAAGCCCGCGAGATCTCAGATCCCGGGAGACGCGACGCGTACGTGAAGGACGCTTGCGCCGGTGACGACCGGCTCCGCGCCCAGGTCGAGTCGCTGCTCCGCCGCGCCGAGGCGGCGGCAGGTCTCTTTGCCAACGTGGATGCCAATGCTTCCCGGCTCTCCCCACCGGAGCCATCGGAGTCGTCGAGGAGGTCGATCGGCCGATACGAATTGCTCGAAAAGATTGGCGAAGGCGGAATGGGAATTGTCTATCTGGCCGAACAACGCGAGCCCGTCGTTCGCCGGGTCGCGTTGAAGTTCCTTCGGCTCGGGTTGGACTCTCGGCCATTGCTCGCCCGTTTCGAGGCGGAGCGCCAGACCCTCGCCCTGATGGACCATCCGAACATCGCAAAGATACTCGATGGCGGGACCACTAGCCCCACCGATGGTCTCGAATCTCAAATTGCAAATCTGAAATCTCCGATTACCGAAGGCCGCCCGTATTTCGTCATGGAGTTGATCCACGGCGTTCCGATTACAAGATTTTGCTCACGACACCAACTCTCCACGGAAGAGCGAATCCGCCTATTCATTCCCGTTTGCCAGGCGATCCAGCACGCGCATCAGAAAGGAGTAATCCATCGGGATCTGAAGCCATCGAATGTGCTGGTTGCCGACCAGGACGGTGTTTCCATCCCCAAAATCATTGACTTCGGTGTCGCCAAGGTGCTCGACCAAAAACTCGGCGACAAGGCGCTTCACACCCAGCACGCGGTGCTGATTGGAACGCCGTCCTACATGAGTCCCGAACAGGCCAGAATGACCGGATTGGACATCGACACGCGCAGCGATATCTACAGCCTTGGGGTTTTGCTCTACGAACTGCTCACGGGGTCGACGCCTTTTCCGGAAGAACGGTTACGCAGCGTGGAATATGGTGAGATGCGGCGCATCATCCTGGAGGAAGAGCCGGAGCGGCCTTCGACATACCTGCGACGGACGGCGCTCGACAAGCCGCCTTCCCAAGCCGCCCCGCATCCCTTCGCAACTGACCTGGACTGGATCGTGATGAAGTGCCTGGAGAAGGATCGCTCGCGGCGTTACGAAACCGCAAACGGCCTCGCGACGGATCTCCGGCGGCACCTTAAGAATGAACCGATCACCGCCCGTCCGCCCAGTGTGACCTATCGACTGGGCAAGGCCATGCATCGGAATAAGTTGTCGTTCGCGGCTGGCTTGGCCGTGCTCCTGGCATTGCTCGCGGGCTTGGCCGGCACGGTGTGGCAATCCAAAGCGCGTCTAAGGGCGTTGCTCGAGTCGCGGCGGACTCTCTACGTCGCGCAGATCCAGGCGGCGCAACAAGCCTGGGAAAAAGGAGACGTCCGGCTCGCCCGATCGTTGCTCACGGCCCAGATCCCTCGCGCGGGCGAGGAAGACCTGCGCGGGTTCGAGTGGCGGCATTTTTGGACCAGGTTCCGAGATCAGAGTGCTGTGACCATTACGAACGATCCGCCTTCCGGGAGCATGTCGGTCGCAATCAACCCCGATGGCACCCTCTTGGCGTGGGGTGATGGGTTCGGCCACATCCAACTGCGCCGCACGGCGGACTGGACAACCGTATCGTCCATCGCCGCGAACCACGGCGGCGTCCACTGGGTCGAGTTCTCGGGCGATGGCCGGCAATTGGCCTCGGCTAGTTACGATCGCACGACGCACCTGTGGGAAGTTCCAGGCGGCAAGCGCCTCGCCACCATTTATTTGACCAACTCCGTCCACGAATTCCCAACCTGCGTCCGGCTCTCGCCCGACACGCGGCTGTTGGCCATCGGCGGCTTTGGAATGGAAGCCGTCGGTCTGTGGGACATCCAGGCCGGGCGCCAAATCGCGGCTTTCCCAGGCTCGCAGGCCAGCGCCCGCCATATCGCCTTCAGTCCCAATGGTCAGTTCTTGGCGGGCAATCACGGCGACAACACCCTTCGTGTCTGGGACCTCCGCACGGGCCAGCCGGTTCATGTGCTCCAGGGACACCAGAGCACGGTGGGCGTGGCCGAGTATTCCGCCGATGGCCGCTGGCTCGCATCAAGCGAGGCGAACGGCAACATCAAACTTTGGGCAACCCAAGGCTGGCATGAGTCCGGAATGTTCTTCGGTCACCGCAACGTAGTCATGGCCCTCGCCTTTGCTCCGGACGGGAGGACCCTCGCCAGCGCGTGCCGCGATGGCATCATCCGTTTCTGGGACGTCGAGTCCAAAACGGAAATCGGATCGTTTCGCGGGCATTCCGCGTGGGCGAATCGGATCGCTTTCTTTCCCAACGGAAAGCGCCTGGCCTCGGCGGGCGGAGACGAGACGCTGAGAATTTGGAACGTGCCCAAACGTGACGACCGTCCCAGGTTCCAACGCGAACCCATCGCCCAGGGTTATGGCAAACCCGTGACCCGCTTTTCGCCCGACGGAAGGTTTCTGACCACCCTTGGGTCGGAAGCACCCGCCCGGCGCCTCTGGCGGTCCGATTCCGGAGAATTGATTGCCTCGTTGCCCGGCTCGCGTGAGATCGGCGCCTTCTCGCCGGATTCGCGCCTCCTTGCCGCCAGCAGCGATGACCAGACCATCCACGTTTGGAGCCTTCCCGACAGCGTTACCCCCTCCTCTCATCCTTCTCCCGCGGTGGGGGAGAAGGCGCCCGAAGGGTGGTTGAGGGAGACAGCGGCAGATTCACAACAGCAGCGCGCGTCAACTGCTTCGAGGGCTTCGCTGCCGGATGTCACCGAGCTCGCGGCGTTTCCACTCGGAACCAACGCACCCATCTCGGTCGCGCTGGCTCGTAATGGGCGACTGTTCGCCGCGGCCGACGGCGAGGAGTTTCTTCGCCGATGGGACATTTCAAAACGTCAGCCGCTCGAATCTTGGACGGGCTACGAAGGCGGGGTAAAGGCATTGCTGATTTCTCCCGACAGCGCCTTGCTCGCGGCGTGGTGTCGCGATGGGAACATCCGGATTCGCGACCTGGAGACCGGCGAATTCCTCGCTCCCGTTCCCGTCACGAGAGGAAGCCCGGCCATGGAATTCTCGTCCGACTCGAAATGGCTCGTGGTCTCATCGGATATGCTGGCGGCGACGCAGGTTTGGGAACCGCGCGCAGCCAAAATGCTGGTTTCATTTGGACGCGGGCCGCACTGGTGGTGTCCTCCTGCACTGAGTGGCAACAATCGATTTCTCGCCGCCGCCGGCATGAAATCCCAGGTTTTGGTGTGGGACCTTCGGCGCCGCCAAATCTACTCGGAAATCTCTTGGCTCGGCGGCGCCCCCTCTTCCATTTCCTTCGATCAAGACGGAAGCACCTTGGCGATTTGTGACACGAGCGGCATCGTTCGTCTGTGGAGCACTCGGATGAAACGCGAAGTGGCGTCGTTGTCCCTGCAAGGCAACTTCGGCGGCGTACAGTTTTCGCCCGATGGGAACGTCCTCGCGGCCTACAACACCTACCGCCAGAACCTCCTGCTGCGAGCGGCTACCCACTCGGAAATCGCCGCCGAAATCGCGGCGCTGCCGAGGCCATGAATCGGTCTCTATGAACTTCAGGCTGATGGGCAAGTCCGCTGGCTTCACGTTGACCGAATTGCTCGTGGTCATCGCTGTGATCGCGATTCTGGCGGGACTGCTGTTGCCGGCCATGAGCAGGGCCAAAGCGAAAGGGGCCGGGGTTCGCTGCCTCTCGAACAACCGCCAAATCATGATCTCCTGGCAGATGTACACCGACGAAAACGCTGATCGGTTGCTCTTCGCCTCGGAAGGGGACGACGTCCGCACAAGAGCCGCGACCTGGGTGACCGGCACGATGGATTTCGATCCCGCGAATCGTTCTAATTGGGACGTGGAGGAGGACATCAAGAAGAGCCCGCTTTGGCCGTACGCCCAAAGCGCCGAGATCTGGACCTGCCCCGCGGACAATTCTGGAGTGCGGGTGCGGGGACGCTTTTATCGCCGCGTCCGCAGCCTCGCCATGAGCCTTTGGGTGGGCGGCTTCGGAGGGGTCGTGCCGGAGGAGTGGGGCCTCAACTTTCGCGTCTATCTCAAACTCAACGACTTCATCGATCCCGGCCCGGCGCAAACGTGGCTTTTCATGGATCAACGGGAAGACAGCATCAATATGGGCAACTATATCACCGTGATGCACGGCTGGCCCGGCCAGCCCAAGGAGTATCGTTTCGATCTGGATTTTCCGGCGAGTTATCACCATCGAGCGGGTGGTTTCTCCTTCGTCGATGGCCATGCGGAGATCCACCGCTGGCGGGATGCTCGCACCATGCCGCCACTCCGGAAGGGTTCCAACGCTCTTTTTAAACTCGGACTCGTTCCTTCCCCGAACAATCCAGACATTCGCTGGCTCCAGGAACGCGCGACGAGGAAGAAGTAACGATCGCCTATGTGTTGACCTCATATAAAACAGGCATCAGGATTCAAACACGGAGGAATTGATCCGAATCGATTTGAACGATCAACGCTGAAAGTTCCCTTCTCGGGCTCCCTAACACTACAGCGACACTTTGGGAAAGTGACCACGGATTGCCCAGAGCGGCACAGCCGCAACCGAAGCACGTCGTCTTGGGCTGGGAGGGCCACCACAGAGAACACAGAGTACACAGAGGGGGACGAAAGTTTTTCCTGCTAGCCCAGAGCCAGAATCCTTCTGGGCCGGGAGGAAATGCTTCGTGAAAAAGCGCGGCCGGCGTGGTTCCATGTCGGCGCCATGAAAACCACCGCCGAACGCAATCGGATCACCGGACAGATAGTCGACGCCGCCATGCGCGTGCATACCAAACTCGGGCCTGGACTCTTGGAGTTGGCCTACGAGGCTTGCTTGGCTTACGAACTGCGCAAACGCGGGTTCAAGGCCTTCCCGCAAGTAGGATTGCCCGTGATCTACGATGATGTCCAACTAGACGTGGGATACCGCATCGACCTGCTGGTGGACGACGAGGTCATCGTGGAGTTGAAAGCGGTCGATGAGATTGCGCCTATTCATGAAGCGCAGTTGCTTTCCTACCTCAAGTTGAGCGGGCGCAAGGTTGGCCTGCTCATCAACTTCAACGTGCTGCGCCTCAAAGACGGGATCCAACGCAGGGTAAACTAATCGTCGCGTGGCTGGGCCTTCTACCACAGATGACTCGGAAAGCGTCGGTCCTGAACCAGACGATTTTCATCCCACTCTGTGAACCTCTGTGTCCTCTGTGGTGCGTCACCCTGAACATGCGCCACCAGAAACTACGCAGCCCGCGAGGACTTTGCGCAAGCTCCGAAAACTTATATCCAGGGTGGCACAAAATATTTCTTCCGAATGTCCGTTTTCCTCCCCCAATCGACGCATTCACATCATGAGGGAACGTTCGAACCAATTTCCCCGAATGCCATGAAACTAACAAGACGCCTTCTCCGAACGTGTCGACTCGCCGCCAGTTTCCTCGTCCTGGGGGGATCGAACCTGCCGGAATCCGTCGAAGCCCGAACTATTCCCGGTCAATTGCTCGTCAAATGCGTCGGCGGCCCGGCGAGCGCCGCCGCGCGGGCCGCCGATGCCGCCGTGGGCTCCGCGCAGGTCCGTTGCTTCAACGCCATCGGCTGGCATTTGGTGCGATTGCCCGAGGGCCTGTCCGTGAGCGAAGCGATGGCGAAGTATCGCGCGCAACCGGGCGTGCTCGCCGTCGAGCCGAATGCGGCGATTCAGTTCGAACCGCCGCCGCCGAAAACTGTAGCAGCCGAGGTCACGAAGCTCGATTCAATTCTGGATTTTGGATTTCGGATTTCGAATATGAGTGAATGGAGCCTCATGTCGGCTGCTGCGAATGGAAGCCGTGCTTCACTCATTACTCCCCACTCGCCGCTCGTCGCTTCCCCCACCGCCGGCGTAATTCCGAACGACCCGCGCTTCAAAGATCAATGGAACCTGCGGATCATCGGCATGACCAACGCCTGGGCGGTGACCACCGGGAGCACCAACGTCGTCGTAGCCGTGGTCGACACCGGCGTCGACTACACCCACGATGACTTGCGCGACAACATGTGGCGCAACCCCGGCGAAACTGGCCTCGACGCCCAAGGCCGCGACAAAGCCACTAACGGCATCGACGACGACGGCAACGGCTACGTGGATGATCTGCATGGGATAGACGCCTGGGACAACGATGCGGATCCAATGGACGAGGGCACTAGCGAGGGCTTGTTTCATGGAACCGCCTGCGCCGGGATTATCGGGGCTTCGGGCGGCAACGGAAAGGGAGTCACTGGGATCAACTGGGCGGCGAAGATCATGGCGTTGAGGGCCGGGAGAACGGTTTTGGCAGATCGGGTTCTCTCCTGTTGGGACTATGTCCTGACCATGAAGCGGAAGAAGGTAAATGTTCGCGTCCTCAACTTCAGCGGCAGCATTCAGTTCAATTTCAGTGAAGCAGTGGCTGATGCAGCGAGGCGGCTAGGCGAAGATGGGATTCTCCTTGTTGCTGCCGCCAGTAACCACGGCATCGACACAGACAGCTTCTCGTTGTCACCCGCACACACTGATTCCCCGTGGAGCATTGCAGTCGCAGCTTCTACAAGAAGCGACACTTTGATCAGCTACTCCAACTTCGGACTGAGCACTGTGGACTTGGCCGCACCGACAGAAGTATGGACCGCTTCGAAGGGCTCGACCTACATCAGTGATTTTCCCGGCACCTCCGCCGCGTGCCCGCACGTCTCAGGCGCCGCTGCGCTGCTTTGGGCTGCCGTGCCGACGGCCACAACGCTTCAAGTGAAGGCCGCCCTGATGCAATCCGTCGATCAAAAGCCTGCCTTCCGGGGCAAGGTCGCTTCAAACGGACGACTCAATGTTGCGCGCGCCTTGGAAGTCATCGCGAACACATCTTTGCCCGCGGTGGTTGTTGGCGCCTTTCCCGCCTCCAGCCGCGCGAGACAGGAAGCTCCCATTGAACTCCGGTTCAACAAACCAATGGATCGCGCTAGCGTGGAAACGTCGCTTGAGTTCAAACCGCCGATCACCGGAACGTTTGAATGGTCGGACGGTGATCGCGTCCTGCGATTGCGGCATGCCGAGCCGTTTATTCGCACCAATTACACCTGTCGTCTCCTGGGCTCCGCACGGGACGCGAGCGGGGCTAGTTTAGATGGCGATTTCAGTCGTAGTTCGGACGGCTCCCCGACGGACGATTTCCTATGGGGATTCCGTTTCGCTCCGGAAAACGACGATTTGGAATCCGCCTTCGTTCTTTCCGGCGTAAATGGCTCCGCCAAAGGAACGACTCGCAACTCGTCATCGCAAGTGGAGGAAGCTCTGGCCAACGGATTCAATTTCAATCCATTGAGTGTGTGGTACTCGTGGACAGCCCCGCAAACAGGCTGGGTGACTTTCGAGGCGGCACCCGCTGGCTCGATCGACCTGATCATAGCAGCCTACGCGGGAAAGGACTTCGGAACTCTTTCCTCGCTGGCGATTAACGACAACGATGGAACCCGATCCCGCCCACGCCCTTCCTGGTTCGCGACCCAGGGGCGGACCTACTCGGTGGATGTCGCTGGCAAGGTCTTGCGGGACGGCGGAACGATTGCCAGCGGGAGCGGCGATTTCACGCTCACCTGGTATCCCACACCGCCGCCGGGGATCACGAGTTTCAGTCCTGGCACCGCCGCGCCCGGCGCGACCGTCACCCTCAACGGCACGAACTTCACCGGCGTCACGCGAGTGTTGTTCGGCGGTGTCGAAGCGAAGTTCACCGCGCTGACCAACACCCACAACTTCTACGACCTGCGCCTCACCGCCGTCGTGCCCGCCAAAGCCACGACCGGTCCAATCACCATCGAGACGCCGCACGGTAATTTCACCACTGCCACGAGCTTCGAAGTCATCCGCCCCGATCCGCCGGTCGCGGTCGCCATCCTGCGCCTGGCCAACGGACAATTCCAACTTTCGGCGCCCACTGCGAACGGCATCCTCGTGCTCGAATCCACCGGAAACCTCGCCCCACCGTTCCTCTGGACGCCCATCTGGACTAACCCGGCCTCCCGCCCGCTGCTTTTCACCGATCCCGACGCGGGAAAATTCCCGCACCGCTTTTACCGTGCGGTGGGCCGATAACATAAGAAGGGCAGGTCAAGCCCGTACCGTGAGGCTAGTCGCCATTTGTTCATCCGGGTTCAACCGCGAAGGACCAGAGCGGCACAGGAGTCTGAACAGTTCGAGGCGGCGGACATTCCAACCGCGGATTCTGACCTGCGAACCCTCGTTGATCTGCGGGCTCCAGGCCTGCGCGCCCGCCCAGATCGAGCCAGTGTTCTAAAGTTCGAGCATCCAACCGATGCGTTTTCGGACGGCCGCCAACACCCCAGGCTCATACCGCCCGGCGCGACGCCCTAAACGGTGGTGTTCGACCGCAGTGATTCCCTGAACGTTCGCCACGCCGTCCTCAGATCCGGGCATCCACTTCACGCACGGTAATGCCACCTCATAATCGCCTCCTCGGATTTCCGTGGTGCAGGGAACACACACGCACAGGGCGCGCTCCGCGTTTGGGTCTTCACGGGACACCACCAGCAGCGGACGGAACTTCGCCTTCATTCCCAAGTCCACCCAGTAGACCTCACCAGGTTTTGGACGGATCATAGAAACTTTCGAGCGTCTTGGCCCGCTGTTCCCAGGGCGACATCAAGCGGTCATCGCCTAGTCCCAATTCCAATGGGACCGTGCCAGTCTGGGCGATCTTTGCCACCAAGATTCGGACCATCTCTTGTGTGGAGGTCCCCAGCCGTTCCGTCACCCGGTCGGCCCGGTCCAAAATCTTTTCGTCGATACGAACACGCCACAAATAACTCATGCCTCGATTGTGCCACAGCAGGGGATGGTTTCAAGGGCAAGTTACCCGTTCAGCGCAAGGAGGGCGCAACTCACGGTTTCCGCGGTGGCGCAGATCAATCTCCTGGGACTCGCCGCCCCGCGTCCGTGATCATGGCGCCTCTCCCACTCCTTCGTCTCAGGGGGAGGAAGACAGACTGCGCAAGGTCCGAACGCCCCATCCAAGGCGGCGAAAAATATTTCGTCCGCATGTCCGTTTTCCATCCCCAAACGGCGCATTCTCAGAAGCAGGGAACGCTTGCGCAAGCGGTGCGACGGCGGCTCGGGCGACACGCCGGTTCCCAATAGGCTCGAAGGGTTTCACCTCACATTTCCCGCCCGAAGGACATCCAACGGATAAAACGTCTCGCGCCAGCGGACGCCGCCCTGGCGGAGCGTCACGAATGTCGAGTTGAAGACCGCGTAGAGAAACGCGGGAAACATGAACGGCATGAGCAGGGCGCAGGGCCACGACCATCCAACCCGCCGCGCCACGAGCAGCGCTGGAAGGATCAGCGAAAGCGGCGAGAATCCCGCCACCAGTCCGGCCACAGTACCCGACATAAAACCCAGGGCGAGAAGTCCGACGATGACCGCGCACAACACACCACCCGCCAGCACCACCGGAACACGGTAGTCGACCGCGGCGAAGTAATTCTTCTCCATGATCTTGTTCAAGCTCCCGACCGTGGCACCCCAGTGGCACTCCACGTCGTCCGCGCCCAGGAAACTTCGAGTCCTTTTCCCAGCGCGGCGCAGAAGCAGTCCGAGCTTCACATCATCCACCACAGTGAGGCGAAGCGCTTCGTAGCCGCCACACTGCCGGTAGGCGGTGGCGCGCACGAGATTGAAAGCACCAATCCCAACGAACGACTTCGGCCGGTCGCGATTCACACCGGCGCACCAGCCCAGCAGCCCGGTCAGAAACAGGAGATACCACGCCCGGGCCGGCGCGCTTGTCAGCAGCGGCCCAGGAATCATGGTCACATGATCCGCCCCGTCTAGTTCGGCCGCGCTGAGGGCACGGAGAATCACGTCGGGCCTCAGCCAGCAATCCGCGTCAGTGAAGAGAATCCAGTCGCCGGTGGCCGCGCTCGCGCCGAGGTGGCACGCGTGGCACTTCCCCAGCCAGCCTTCGGGCAGCGCGTCCACGCGGATCGCATGCACACGCGATTCCTCCCGAGCCAACCGCCGAAGGATTTCACTCGTGCGATCCGCGGAACGATCATCGACGATGATAAGCTCCAACTCCACGCCGCGTTGCCCGAGCAAGCGTCGAACCGTCTGCTCAATCCGTGACTCTTCATCCCGAGCCGCAATGACCACGGAACATCGGACCTGCGGCCCCGCCGCCGTGATGGCTCCCAACGGCGGCAGCCGCCGCACCCACCGGAGATTCATCAGCATGGCGATGGTCATCGCCAAAAACAGCCCCGCCACGCCGTCGAAGATGAGCGTCATCCACATGGTTCGATAGCTCAGGAAGATGACGGCTTCCCTGGAACAATCAATGCGTCAGAATTAGTCGAAGCCATTGGACGGGCTGGATCGACCGGGGGGCTCACGCCCGCGCCGAGCACTGTACCAGTGCCCACCGCGTCAGCAAAAGATGGATGGAGGTTCAGTTGGGACATTCGAACTGTTTCGGCACAGTTGCCAAAAGGAAACTCCCGCCGACACCAGGCTTCCAAACAAGAACGCCGAGCCCTCATGGATCAAAAATGTCTTCGATGGCTAATTTGAAAAGCCGCGCCACCTTGAAAGCCAACGGCAGGCTAGGGTCGTACTTCTCAGTCTCAATGGCGTTGATGGTCTGGCGCGACACACCGAGCTTGTCGGCCAAATCGGATTGCGACCATTCCTTGGCCGTCCGCAGCTCTCGAATGCGATTCTTCATCGGTAGCGGCGGGTGAAGATCGTTTGGCCTGTGATGTAGAAGATCATTAGAAGCCAGAGAATCAACCACGGCACGCAAAGGTCCACATCGGCATAGGCTTTCATTCGCCCAGGGAACACCGCCTGCAAGACCCCCAACCGGCTCAGGTGACGCCAGGCCGCGATGACAAAGAACGTGGCACCCGTGGCAAAGAGACATGCATTGGTAGTGACTGTGCGATGCAATTCGTCCATGCCGCGAATCCACTTCCCCAGTCGGCGAATCCAAAGCAAGATCGCGAGCAGAGGTGCCATCGCCGCGATCACGCGGAGGTGATCCGGCCATTCGCGGACCTCCCGCCGGTAGAAAAGATCGGTCGCCACTGAGATCGCGAGGGCAGTAAACATCCAGGCGTTCACTCTCCTATCGACCGTGAATGAGTACTCCGGCCGCGGTTGAATCTGGCCAGGTAGGTTCGGTTTGTTCATGAGGACAACATGTAAAGCATTCTTTACATTTGTCAAGCGAGCTTTACATTCAAATTCCGACAATCGTTCAACTTTCTCCCGTGTTAACGCACCCCGCCTTGAAGCAATGAGGAGACGGATAAGCAGCCAACGAAATTGAGGGCACCGGCGCGTTGCTGGTCAGCGTTTCGCCAGTCGCGCAAAGCCATCCACGCTCCAGTTTTCGGTCCCAACGCCCTGATGGACGAAGAACAGGCCGGCGGGATCATGCTTTCTCTTCACCGCCGCCAGCTTTGGATAATTCGATCCCCAGAACGATTGCTGCCAGGAGCGCTCGAAGAAGTCGCTTTCCGAAACGTAAGATCCCTGGTTGCTCGTCAGTTTCAACAATTCATCCATCGCTTGGCCGACCTTGCCGGAGCGCCGACGAGCCTCGGGCAGATCGGGCCCAGAGCCGGGCATTCCTGAAAATGCCGGAGGCCCGCCCGCGCCGATGATGGCCAACGCGAAAGCGTCCAGCACGGCGGGATTCATGGCCGTGTCTTTGGCTGCCGCCAATTCCTCGGCGGGTGCTCCCGCGAGTCCTTTGTTTAGGTGCAGCGACACCCCCCAATGGCGGCTGCCCGCATAAAGTGCGTCGGCAAGTTTGCTCTGCTGATCTTTCCTGAGCAGCGACGCTGGCAGCCAAGCGGAGCGGTAACCGTGGAGAAAGAAACTCACCTGTCCATGATCTCCTGCCCAGAAACCATTGCCCTCCGGCGCACCCGGTCGATCGTCGGTGACGATAAAATGCGGGTGATTCTTTTTGATGTGCGCGCCGTCCCAGAAATGCCGGGCTGGAATATCGACCATCACGAGCGGCGCTTCGAACGTGAATCCTCCCTCGACTTCGTCACCCATTCCACCAACGGACGCCACATTCGTTCCGCCTGCTCCCGGTTCAGACCCTGGAAGACCATTGAAATCCTTACCTCGTTCCTTGGCTCAAAGGCAATCTGCTCACCCCGATGACGATTGAGAAGTTGTTCGTGATAGAAGCTGATGATGCGAGCCGTCAGGCGGTGAAACGCGGCCTCCGACTTGGCTTTGATCGTTCCAAAAACTCCGCCGAAGTACTCGGGAAGTTGCCGTGTTCTGAGCGTCAATCTCGTGACCACACCCAAGCTGCCGCCACCGCCGCCCTTGATGCCCCAGAACCAGTCTGCATTTTGGCAGTCGTTGACGATTCGGACCGCTCCGTCAGCCGTGACGATCTCCGCTTCCAACAGTCCCGCCGCTGCCATTCCATAATTCTTCGAGAAGCTGCCAAACCCGCCGCTTTGAACAAGTCCCGCGACCCCGACGGTGTTGCATCCTCATTTTGATCGGAGCGTAACTGTGTCCACAGGACCAGTCGCAGGGTTTGAGGCGGGTGAACGCGCTGCGGCTGATGCTTCGCACACAGCCGCGCTCCATAATGAGAATTGCTGGGGTCTTCAGGGTTGTTATTGACGATCTCGATGATTTCGAAGCCGTAGTACACCAGCAGACGTTCGCCCGAATCGTCCTCGTAAACCGCGAAGACCGGATTGCGCGTGTCGGTTCCCATGATCAACCGACCCGTAGGTGGTTCATGAAGCCGCAAGTCGGCTTTCGGCAAGCCAGTCGACGGACTTGTCTAGGACTCACTCGGCGGGGGCGGGGGCTGCACTTCATCGGATGGCATGCCCTACAATAGTGTCCCAATGCCTACCCGTCAGCTTGGATACTTCCCTAAAAACGAATTCCTTAGTTCACACCCGCACCTATGTTCGATTTGACAATTTCAAGGGAATCCAACTCGACATTGTTTCTCTCGTTTTACCCCCCTGGTTCTGAGGTCTGAACATTTGCCGTTGCAGGGGATCAGAGCCTGGTTCCTGACACCGCAGAACTCGCAAGGGAAGGGGGGATTCGTTGCCAACAATCCGCTTCCCAGTTCCTTCACGCGCTCCCTGAAACCAGCACGACAGCCTGCCAGCTTTTTCTTGTGCGATCTCAACTTTAGCAATTCTACTGGACGAAGATAATCGCTTTTTCCAATCATGCGGACATGCCTCAACCTCTTCTTCGGGAACTGTTCGGACCAAGCCGCAGCGAAATGTGGCGGCAGCTGGCGAGCGAAATCAATGCCACCTATGTCGAAGGCGATGTTTGGTGGAAGCGCGATAAAGTGCAGGCGTCCCATGCCGGCTGGCTCATCACCCTGGACGAACACGGCAAGCATCACCACACCCGTATGCGCGCGCCCTTTTCGAATCCGGGCGGTTTTCGCTTTACCGTCTATCGCAAGGGCATCTTCACCGAACTCGGGAAATACATGGGCATGCAGGACGTGGAGGTCGGGCATCAAGATTTTGACCGCGATTTTGTCATCAAAGGCACAGACGATACAAAGCTGCGGCAGATCTTTGGCAATGCGCGCATCCGGGAGTTGATCACCGCGCAGCCTCGGATTCATTTTGAAGTCAAAGATGCCCACGGTATTTTTGAGCGGAATCTTTTTTCCGAAAAAACCCCGGAAGACCTCGATGCGCTCGAATTTTTGATTGATTTTGGCCGTGTCAACGATAAGGAGCAACTTCGCCTTTTGTTCGATCTCTTTGCCGAAACACTTGATGAGCTTTGCCGGATGGGAACAGCAAGAAGCCCGCAGGTTAAGTGAATCTGCGGCTGGAAACACCGCCAAGACGGACGGATCAAGATTTAGGGACCGCGATTGGCAGTCATTGTTTCCCTTCTACAAGCTGAAAATCTGTAAATAGAGACACGGATGCAATCGCATCCACCCTTAAAAACGGCAGTTGAACATCGTGAAGATTCCCAAAAGCCCGGATGAGAAAACTTTGACGAATTGCGAGGCATATCCCTCGCGCATCTGGCGAGCGATTAGGAAAATCTTTAGCGCCAGGATCTTGCCTAGTTGCTCCGTTTGAATGGAATTTAGATGCGTTCGCCCTGTCTAATCATCTTGCGATCCTGGCGATGGACGCTTAATTTTCAGCAGATTGGGAACCCCGATTCGTTTGTTTGACTGATGCTGTCTCAATTGGTCAATGCAATTATCCTCGGCATGGCGTTTGCCGCAGCCGCGTTGGCTGATTCCGGCGGAGTCGGAAAATCAGACCCCTCCGATCCCATCGCGGGCAAGAGCCACTGGGCATTTCAACCCTTGGCCGATCGTCGTCCCGCGCCCTCCGCCGATCCTTCGTGGCCGAAAGGTCCAATCGATGTGTTCATCCTCGCCGGAATCCAGTCCGCTGGGCTCCAACCCGCAGCCGACGCACCTCGCCGAACCCTCCTGAGGCGCGCTTTTTTTCAATTGACGGGCTTGCCGCCAACCTCGGAGCAGACAAAGGCGTTCTTGGCGGACGAGCGCCCCGACGCGTTTGAGAGGGTCGTGGATCAGCTATTGGGCTCGCCTCAATTTGGCGAGCGATGGGGCCGCCACTGGCTCGATTTGGCGCGCTACGCCGATTCCAACGGGTTGGATGAGAACTTTCTCTTCCGTGAAGCGTGGCGCTACCGCAATTGGGTGATCGATGCCATCAACGAGGACGTGTCTTTCGATCGCTTCGCGTTGGAACAAATCGCGGGTGACACCGCTCCCTTCCGCACCCTTCCGCAGCGCGACCGGCAACGCATCGCCGCGGGATTCCTCGTCATCGGTCCGAAAGTCCTCCTCGGAAACGACGCCAAGAAGCAGCGGATGGAAGTAGCGGACGAGCAAATCGAAACCATAGGCCGAACCTTCCTCGGATTGACGCTGGGCTGCGCCCGGTGTCACGACCACAAATTCGAACCCGTTCCCAGGGCGGACTACTATGCGATGGCGGGAATCATGACCTCGACTCATGTGATGGAGCAGCGCTACATGCTCGGGGAGCAGCGGGTCATGGAAAGGTTGGTGGGTCTGGGACCCGATGGCGACGCCTTGAATGCGAATTACGAGAAATACTGGCGAGAAGCTCCAAAGCTGAAGGAACGAGCGAACATGGCGAAGTCAGCCCTGAAATTCCTCGAGCAAGACGATTGCCACGGATTCCTGGGAGTTCTCGAAAAGCACCCTGACGCCCTCGCCGAACCGGCGAAGGATTACGCGCTGCCCGACACTCGGCGGCTTGAGTCCCAAAAATCGTTCACCGCTGAACTAGTCGCCGCGTTGTCCAAACCACCAAAAATCCCGGAGCGCGCCATGATTCCCTCAGATGCGGAATCCCCGAGCGACGAGGCCATCCGTGTCGCGGGACAGTTTGATCGTGTTGGCGAACAAGTTCCACGGGGCTTCTTGCGAGTCTTGAGTCAGGGCGAGCCCGCGAGGATACCGAAGGGAAAAAGCGGGCGCACGGAACTCGCGCACTGGCTGACGGACGTTTCCGAAGGCGCGGGCGCGCTGGCCGCCCGAGTGATGGCGAACCGAATCTGGCATCACTTGATCGGCAGGGGCATCGTGCGGACCGTCGACAATTTCGGACGCACCGGGGAAGCTCCGAGCCACCCCGAATTGCTGGATTACCTCGCGCTGGAGCTGGTTCGATCCGATTGGTCCGTGAAAGCCCTGGTGAGGAAAGTGGTGCTGAGCCGGACCTTCGCGATGAGCAGTTCGCACGACAAGGAGGCCCACCGCCTCGATCCCGATAACAACCTCCATTGGCGCGCCCACCGCCGCCGCCTCGATCCAGAAGCATTGCGCGACGCCATGCTGGCTAGTGCCGGCCAATTGGACCTGGCCCGGTTGAATTCCAGCGTTTGGTATTTGGGCGACCAAGCCACCGCGGTGGGAAAGAATGAGGTTCGCAGGCGCACTAACTTTCAGTGCAGAAGTGTTTACTTGCCCGTGATCCGCAATGACCTGCCGGAACTCTTTCAAGCTTTCGACTTCGGTGATCCCCATGTCACCACGGGCGCGCGCCCGCAGACGAGCTCGGCATCCCAAGGCCTCTTCATGCTTAATGATCGCATGGTCATGGACACCGCCGAGGCAATGGCCCGCCGGCTTCTCGCCAGCGATCCAGCGGCCAGCAAAGAATCCAGAGTGGATCGCTTGTTCGATTGGGTTCTTACCGAAACGCCCAGCGTCGAGGAACGGAATGCTTTTCTGAGCGGCATCCAGGAGTTCGAGAAGCGGGCGGGCGCCGAATCCACCGTCGATCCCGTGACGCGGGCATGGACCGTCGCCTGCCATGCGGCCTTGTCCATGAGCCGGTTTCAATTTTTGGAGTAACTCTCTATGCGATGCCATCAGTTCACCCATTCCCTCACAAGACGAGCCATGCTACGATCCACCGCCAGTGGATTCGGCGGCCTCGCCTTGTCGGCGCTGGCCGCCCATTCAAACCCGCTCATGGCGGCGTTGAACGGAATGCAGCCGCTCCCGAACCCGCCCATCCCGCACCTCGCGGCCCGGGCGAAACGACTGATCTTCCTCTTCATGTGGGGCGGTCCGAGTCATGTGGATCTGTTCGATCCCAAGCCACGACTGAACACGAGTTCGGGCAAACCTCTTGCCGGAAGTGACGTCGGCGACAAGCGCGATCAATTGGGCCAAATCCTAGGATCGCCATTTAAATTTGCCCGACACGGCCAGGGCGGCGTTTGGATCAGCGAGCTTTTTCCTTCCCTGGCTAGGCACGCGGACAAACTATGCGTCCTCCGGTCTGTCACCACCGAAGGAACCGCGCATGGCGAAGCGTTGCTCCGACTGCACACCGGCAACGCAAACCTGGTTCGTCCAAGCGTCGGCGCCTGGGTGAGCTATGGACTTGGCTCAGAGAGTGAAAACCTTCCGGCTTTCATCACGATCTCACCTCCCAGAGGTCACGGAGGCGTTCAAAACTACGGAAGCGCTTTCTTGCCCGCGAGACACCAGGGGACTGCCATCGGTTCCGCCGAAACTCCGATCGCCAAAGCCGTCATTCCCAACCTCTCCAACCCGAGGCTGAATCCGGAATTGCAGCGCACCCAGCTCGACCTGGTTCAGTCCCTGAACCGGAGTCATCTTCAAAGAGTGGAAATGGATCAAGGGATAGAAGGATTGATCGCCAGCTACGAGCTGGCGTACCGAATGCAATCAACCATGCCCCAAATCATGAGTCTGGATGATGAGCCACGAGAAACGCTGGACTTGTACGGCGTCGGGTCCGAACCGATGGACAACTTCGCCCGCCAATGTTTGCTGGCCCGCAAGTTCGCGGAGCGCGGCGTGCGTTACATCCAGGTGTCCACTGACTATACGTGGGATCATCACACGAAGGTTCAAAAAGGGCATATTGAGGAGGCGGCCAAGGTGGATCGACCCATCGCCGCGCTGCTCGAAGACCTAGATCGACGCGGGATGCTGCAGGAAACTCTCGTGCTTTGGGGCGGTGAATTCGGGCGCACACCAATGGCCGAAAATGGCGATGGCCGGGGACACCACCCGCAAGTGTTCACGATGTGGATGGCCGGAGGAGGCGTGAGGAACGGTCTCACTTATGGCGCGACCGATGACTTCGGATTTCATCCCATCTCGAATCCATTGCCCATGCACGACCTCCATGCGACGCTGCTTCACGCGATGGGGCTGAACCACGAGAAACTCACATTTCGTCACGCCGGCCGAGATTTCCGCCTGACCGACGTGTATGGGAATGTCGTGCACGCGGTTCTGAGTTAGACCTCGGCTAGACCGCGAGAATCCGGCTAAAGGTAAGGCTGCGCGGCGGCGCAGCCCTGCTGAGTGTTGCCTGGTCTCGGACGAAAAGGGTCAGGCCACGCCACGCCGGCGGTATCCCACTCATGTTCGGATGCGCGACCCAGGAAAACAGAATCTAATTAGGAGGGGTCTCCGAAGCATCCAACCCGGCGTTGCTGACGGGCCCATCCCACCGCTTATTCGTATTGGGGATGACCGCCGTGCCGCTGAAAATTCCGTAAAACTGGCCCCACACCAGCTGGCTCGGCCTGCTCGAACCTGAGTGACCGTCCACGTAAACGGTGTTCACGCGTTTGTTGTGCTTCTTCATTTGGGACTGGAACCGGAAATTCTGGTTTCCTTTCGGCGCCGTCGCGCCGGGAAACGAACCGCCTGCCCAGTATCCGTCGAGCCAAGCCGCGTCTGCCTTTTCGTTTCCGATGCCTCCGCCTATTTCCTTAGGATTGTCGGTCCCGTTGACTTCGGTGACAGCCACCAGGTCCGTCGGGCGCTCGACGCTCGATGCTCTGAACGCCCGCGGTTGGCCGGCGTCTCCGCCAAACACCCCCAAGTAGTTGAACCCGTAAGACAGGAACCCCGTGATACTGGGATCGAACTCGCCAGGCTCGGTCTTATAGGTGAGTCCCCGGCGCTTTTTAGGGCAAACCCAAATCTTCGGGGCGCCAGTGTAGTTGGACAGAGTGCTCGCCGGCGTCCGCAACCACTCTCCACCACAGGCCAGCCCGCGCGCGTTTCGGTAAGGCCCGACGGCCCACCACTGGTTCGGAAAAAAATCCCGGTTGTCATCCGAGTACATGATGAGCGCGAGACCTATCTGCTTGGTGTTGCTCAGGCAGGCGGCGCCCTGCCCCTTGTCCTTGGCCTTGCCAAGCGCCGGTAACAACAGGCTCGCGAGGATCGCTATGATGGCGATGACCACCAGCAATTCTATCAACGTGAAAGCCCCAGGAAGGGGTCTGCCTGATGCATCGGATCCCGAAGAAAAACTGGTTTGCATAGAACCAAGATAAGGAGAGTACCTATCTTGACAAGCCTCGCATCCGGCTGTGCGATTCCATGGGTCGCATGAATAGTCGCGGGGAGACTCGTCCTCCAATGCCGCGCCCCCTCATCGGCTGACTCGGCTCCGCCCTCCCTATTCCGCTGTGCACGGAGCTAAACCGCAGCGCCTTGTGCGTTGTCTCGATTTGCTCATCGTGCGCGAGGGAAGCCAGTCGAGCTCAACGCATGGATCTCAGGCAGGACCCCTCAATGCGCCAAAGACATCGCCCACCGTGTGAAACAGCAACAACCGTTTGACATCAAATCCGCCAAGGTCGGCATCAAGCCGCCTTGATGCTGATCACTTTATTACTAAATCGCAGGGTTCACCACAGGGGATCCCGGCCATTGATTCAACTCATGCAGACGATGAAAAAGATTCAATCACTGATTCCGCCGAGAACGGCCGCCGAGCACTTCAATTGCTCATAGGCTTTTGGTGAGGAAGGTGTCGCTGTCAACGCCGAACGAGATCAGGCCTGCCTTGGTCGATAGCTTGCTCCAGGAGCAGCGATCGCTCACGGCTGCGGACGAATTCTCCGCGATTGTCGAATCCGGCCGCGCGGACCGGATGAAGGATCGTTATCGCAGTTTGCTGCCGTTAAGCCAACCGAGTCCTGGCGAGCAATATGCGTTCGAGGTCGATCTGGACAGGTGTTCTGGCTGCAAAGCCTGCGTGGCCGCCTGCCACTCACTGAACGGACTCGAAGAAGACGAAACCTGGAGGCGTGTGGGCCTGCTCGTGGGCGGGGACTGGCGGGATCCTTTGCAAGCCACCGTCACCACCGCATGCCACCATTGCGTGGATCCAGCGTGCGCCAACGGCTGCCCTGTTCTGGCTTACGAGAAGGACGAATCCACGGGAATCGTCCGGCATCTCGACGATCAATGCATCGGGTGCCAGTACTGTGTGATGATGTGCCCTTACGAAGTGCCGCAGTATCGACCGAGCAGAGGCATCGTGCGCAAATGCGACATGTGCCATGGCCGATTGGCGGTTGGGGAAGCACCCGCCTGCGCCCAAGCGTGTCCCACTGCGGCCATCAAGATCACGCTGCGTCGGCAAGAGGAGGTGGTGGCTGATTTCAGAAACGGAGCCTCCACTGGGGCGAAGGAAGATCCATTGGCCAGAAATTTATTTTTGCCTTCGTCGCCCGATCCCGCCATTTCCCTCCCCACCACACGCTACGTGACGAAGAATCCGCAAGTGGCGGCGCTGGGAGCCGCTGACGCGGCGGAGGCGCATCCGGGCGCATCCCACGCGCCTCTCGCGGCACTTCTGATCCTCACTCAAGCAAGCGTGGGCGTGATGCTTTGGCAAGCGGTGGCGGGTCTTGTTTCACACAGCCCCCCAGGGAGTGGTTTGACAGTTCTCGCGCTCGCATTGGGTGTCGCCGGAGTATTGAGCGGGTCTATACACTTGGGCCAACCGCTCAAAGCCTGGCGCGCGTTTCTTGGCTGGCGAAAGTCATGGTTCAGCCGCGAGGTGATTCTGTTCGGCGTCTACCTGAACTTGGCAGCCGCATCGGTTCTCGACTCTAGATTGACCGTGCCAGCCGTCCTCGCTGGACTGGGCGGCGTGTTTTGCTCCGCGATGATCTACGTGGCCACTCGGCGGATCGCGTGGTCCAAGACGCGCGTGTTCTCCCGGTTCGCGGGAACGACTTGGCAAGGATTCCTGCTGACGGGCTGGGCGGCCACGGACAGCTCATCCCTTGTGTGGCTCTTGATTCTCACCACCTTTGCGCGACTCGCGCTGGAGATGGAGATCATGAAACACGAGGTTGATGACGAATCACCCAGACCCTCCGCCCTGGCGAGAACGGCGCGATTGCTGTCCACCCGATTTGGCCGCTGGAATCGATTTCGAGTGGCGGCGGCGATGATCGGAGGCGTGGTGCTTCCATTTTCCGCGTTGGCCGCTGGCGAGCTCCCCCCGCACTGGAGCCTTGCCGCGGCCGCGGTGGCTCTGCTGGCAGCAAGCGAGCTCCTCGAACGCTCATTATTCTTTGTGACGGTTTCACCGCCACGAATGCCGGGAGGTGTCGCATGACAACCGGAACGGGGACGCAAGCAGCGCCATCGTCAAACTGGTTGCGCCAGTTCACCGGGCTCTTGAGTTCGGATCTCAACCAACAGCCTGGTGAATTCGGTCTGGGACAAGTGCCCGCCAGGCTTAAACCAGATGCCATCGCCTCGAGTGTTTGCGGCTTCTGCTCCACGGGCTGCTCGCTCGACATCCATCTTCGAGACAATGAACCCGTGAACCTCACGCCATCCATCGATTACCCAGTGAATCTGGGGATGGCTTGCCCGAAAGGCTGGGAGGCGCTGACCCCTTTGAGCGCCGATGATCGTGCCACGACACCGTTGCTGTTCAATCCTAGAACGAACGTTAGGGAGCCCGTGGATTGGGACCATGCGATGCAAGTGTTCGCCCTGCGTTTCAAAGCCATCCAACATCGGTTCGGACGGGAATCGGTGGCTTGGCTGGGCACCGGCCAAATCCCAACCGAGGAGCTCGCCTTCTTGGGCGCCCTGGGCAAATTCGGCATGGGGATTCGCCATGGCGACAGCAACACCCGGCAGTGCATGGCCACGTCGGCGGTTGCCTACAAGCAAAGTTTTGGCTTCGACGCTCCTCCATACACCTATGCGGATTTTGAAGACTCCGACGCCATTGTTCTGATCGGCTCGAACCTCGCAATCGCTCATCCGATCCTCTGGCAACGAGTTTTGCAGAACAAAAACCGCCCGGAAATCATCGTCGTGGATCCCCGAAAAACCGAGACCGCGATGGCGGCCACGAAACACTACGCCATCAAACCCAAGTCAGATCTCGTGTTGTTCTACGGCCTCGCGCGTCTCTTGATCGATTCCGGATCGATCAACAGGCCATTCATCGATGCGCACACAAGCGGGTTCGACAGCTTCGCCGCGCACGTTCACCAGTTTTCCCTGGATCGCGTGGCCGAAGAAACAGGACTCACTGGAGAGCAAGTTCGCGGGTTTGCCGAGTCGATCCAACGAAACAGAGCCGTGAGTTTCTGGTGGACCATGGGCATCAACCAAGGCCACGAATCCACGCGCACCGCGCAAGCAATCATTGCTCTCGCATTGATGACCGGCAACATCGGCCGTCCAGGCACCGGCGCCAACTCGATCACAGGACAATGCAATGCGATGGGTTCGCGGCTGTTCAGCAACACCTCGGCCCTGCTCGGAGGAAGGGACTTCTCCGAACCAACGCACCGCCGAGAAGTGGCCGAAATCCTGGGCATCCCCTTCGAAAGGATTCCCAAAACCAATTCCCTCGCCTACGACCAAATCCTCGACGCGATCGACGAAGGGACGATCAGGGGCCTCTGGATCGTGGCCACGAACACGGCGCATTCTTGGATTCATCAGGAGCGCGCCAGAAAACTATTGTGCAAACTGGACTTCCTGGTCGTGCAGGATATGTATCACTCGACCGAAACGGCCCAACTGGCCCACTTGTCGTTGCCAGCAGCGGGTTGGGGTGAAAAAGAAGGCACCTTCATCAATAGCGAGCGCCGCATCGGGGTCTGCCGCAAAGTGAAAACCGCTCCCGGACACGCGCTGAGCGATTTCAATATCTTTCGCCTCGCAAGCCACTATTGGGGATGTGCGGATCTCTTCGCGCGTTGGACATCTCCGAGCGCCGCATTTGAAATTTTAAAGCAACTCAGCCGGGGCCGGCCCTGCGATTTCAGCGGAATCCAAAACTACGGCCACCTCGAGTGCAGCGGAGGGATTCAATGGCCTCTCCCAGACTCCACGGTCGAAACCGCTGGTCAGTCGTCCTCGAAGCCTGCCCAGTCACTCTCTTACACTCGGCGGGAACGACGGCTATTCGCCGACGGAAAATTCTTCACGCCCGACGGCCGGGCGCTCTTTCTTTTCGCCACGCCACAACCCATGCCCGAGAAACCGGACTCGGAGTTCCCATTCTTGCTGCTGACGGGCCGCGGGAGCAGCGCCCAATGGCACACTCAAACCCGCACATCCAAATCCGCCGTCCTGCGAAAACTCTATCCCCAAAAGCTCTACGCGGAGATCCATCCACTAGACGCCAAACGCCTCGGCATCGGTCCGAAGGATTCTCTTACCCTCACTTCCCGCCGAGGATCCGCGACAGCACGGGCTTTCATCACTCCCACCGTGAATCAAGGTGAAGTTTTCTTGCCGCTCCATTACGAGTCCACCAACTGCCTCACGTATCCAGCCTTCGATCCGCACTCACGCCAGCCTTCCTATAAGGCCTGCGCCGTGGCCATCTCCAAAGCAAACCCATGACCTCGAGTAACGACACGCTCAACCGCTTAGAATCCACGTCGTTCAACCCGGAACAGAAAGAGTATCTGTCCGGATTGTTCGCGGGCATCGCGCAACGCCAGCTCTATCCATACGTCGGGCTGATCCCTGGTGGGGTACGATTTACCGCCTATCCCGACCAAGGCGAACGCAACCTCGCCGCGCCCGCTTCCGCCGAACCCGTCATCCATGGAACTCCCGCCTCGGATTGCACAAAGCAAGAACTATGGAAACACGAGGAGCATGGGCTGGACTCCTGGGAGCGCCTCCTGGCTCACGCGGAGCAAAACAAGTTGCCGGATGAGGAGAACACTTTTCGGTTCCGTTTTCACGGGTTGTTCAATGTCTCGCCCGCGCAGAATTCCCTCATGCTGCGCTGCCGGATTCCGGCGGGAGAGCTCTCTTGCTCACAAATGCGCGGGCTGGCTGACATCTCGGAAGCCTGGGGCGATGGACGGGCCGCGATCACGACACGCTCCAACCTGCAAATCCGCGAAATCCAACCTAAGAATGCGGTCCATGTCCTGACTCACCTCGCCTCTGTTGGCCTCACGTCGCGTGGATCTGGGGTCGACAATGTCCGCAACATCACAGCTTCACCGACCGCTGGCCTGGATCCGCAGGAACTGCTCGACGTGCGCCCCTTCGCCCACGCCCTGCATCACTACATCCTCAACCACCGAGACCTCTACGATCTGCCTCGCAAATTCAACATTGCCTTCGAAGGAGGCGGCACCGTGGACACCGTGGCGGATACGAACGACATCGGATTCATGGCCGCCCTAGTCAAGGAGGAGCCTCGGGGAGTCATCGGAAAATCCTTGAAGGACGGAGCCTCGGTGACTTTGTCGGCGGGAGTTTATTTCCGGGTCGAGGTCTGCGGGATTACGGGACACAGGCAGTTCGCGATGGACTCGGGAATCATCGTCAAACCCAGCGAAGCGTGCGCCGTGTCGGCGGCCGTGCTCCGCGTTTTTTCCGAGCACGGGGACAGGACGGACCGCAAAAAGGCCCGGCTCAAATACCTTGTGGATAAATGGGGCGTCCCTCGATTCTTGGAAGCCGTTCAAAGCCGCCTCGCGTTTCCTCTCGTGCAACTCGACGCTTCCCTTTGCGAAAGACGCCCCCCATCCGTTCGTCATGGCCACATCGGCGTGTTTCGCCAACGCCAAAAAGGACGCAACTGGATTGGCGTGGTCGTGCCCGTGGGAATCCTGACCACGCGCCAAATGCGGCGGCTCGCGGATCTCGCCGAACACTACGGATCAGGCGCCCTGCGCCTCACCCCATGGCAGAATCTCCTCATTCCCGACGTCCCAGACGCGTATGTGGATACCGTCAAACGCCAGCTAGTGCGCGCGGGATTGCACCATGACGCGACGCAAATCCTCGGCGGCTTGGTAGCCTGCACCGGCAATAATGGCTGCAAGTGGTCTAACAGCGACACCAAAGGTCACGCCCTGAAGTTGGGCGAACACCTAAGCCAACGCCTCACTCTCGACCAACCATTGAACATGCACTTCACGGGCTGCCCGAACTCTTGCGCGCAGCATTACATGGGGGACATCGGATTCCAAGGCGTGCGGGTGAACGTGAAGAGCGAGAATGTGGAGGGTTACAACATTGTTTTCGGCGGAGGTTTCGGAGCCTCGCAGGCCGTCGCCAAGCAGGTTTTCACCGGCATTCCCTTCAGCGATGTGCCCGTTTTGATGGAAAAAGTGTTCACCGCTTATTTGGCCCGGCGCAATGCCGGAGAAAGCTTCTCGAGTTTCACGCGCCGCCACGACGTGCGGCAACTGCAGGAGATGTTCTCGGAATGAACGAGGTGCCCGTCATCCCCGACTCGGCGCCCTTCACGCCGGAGCAACGCGCTTATCTAAACGGCTTTCTCGCCGGCCTCTTCTCACGGTCCACGGCGACCGCCGCCCCCTCTTCCGCCACTCCAGCCGCGAAGCCCCCCACCCTCGCGCCTCTCGCCATCCTCTTCGCGTCCCAAACGGGCAATTGCGAACGATTGGCCAAACGCGCCGCCAAGGAAGCGGGAAAGCACGGCTTCGCTCCAATTATCCACGACCTCGCGGCCTACAGCCCCGCTCAACTCGCGGAAGAAAGCGCCGCGCTCGTGTTGGCCAGCACCTATGGAGACGGTGAGCCTCCCGATAACGCCCGAACCTTCTGGGACGCGCTTTCCGCCCCCGAAACGCCGCCGCTGAATCGATTGCGATTCAGCCTCTGCGCGCTCGGAGACTCAAGCTATCCCCAATTCTGCGGTTTCGGCAAAGCACTCGATGCAAGACTCCAAAAGCTCGGCGCTCAGCCAGCCTTCCCCCGGGTGGACTGCGATGTCGAGTTCGATCAATCCTTCCTCGCGTGGCTCAACGCATCCGTCTCCTCGCTCGCCTCAACAAACCAGGCTGAAATCAGGCAAACCCTCCCCGAGATGCCGAGCCCAAAGAGTGTCCCAGCCATCGCTGAAACTGGGGGCGGCCACCCTCCCTCCACTCGAACCGCTTATGATAAGAGCAACCCCTTCCCGGCAAGGCTCAAAACAAACCGGCGATTGAATGGACCGGGATCGGGCAAGGACGTGCGGCACTTCGAGATCGTTTTGGAAGGTTCTGGCTTGGCGTACGAAGCTGGCGATGCGCTCGGCGTCATTCCCCAAAATGATCCCGCTCTGGTCGAGGAAATAATCTCCGCGTTGAACGCATCGGGTGACGAGCCCGTTCCCGCCAAAGACAGCCAATCCGTCCCCATTCGCGAGGCGCTGACACGAATGTTCGAAATCACCCGCATCCCCCGCGCGCTGCTGGAAACAGTCGCCGAGCGCACTCGGGATGCCACGTTGCAGCGCGTCATCGCTCCCGACGCGAATGGCACGTTCTCCGCCTTCGTTCACGGAAGAGAGATCATCGATCTATTGCTCGCCCATCGCTCCGTTTCTTGGACCCCACCTGAGTTCACCGCCTTGCTGCGCCGCTTGCAGCCCCGGCTCTACTCAATCTCATCATCCCCCCAGGCGCACCCAGGAGAGGTCCACCTCACCGTGGCCTCGGTGCGCTACGAAAGCCTGGGACGCCAGCGGGCTGGCGTCTGCTCAACATTTTTAGCGGAGAGGGTCAATTCAACACTCCCAGTGCCGGTCTGTGTGCATGGCAACAAGGCGTTTCGTCCGCCCTCCGGGGACACTCCCCTCATCCTGGTGGGGCCAGGCACCGGCAT
>SXGS01042587.1_pt1 | contig 31815 bp, 30 predicted proteins | sample 3174681 | NCBI WGS metagenome assembly SXGS01 (sample SAMN11356861, study PRJNA531348) | freshwater metagenome | isolation source: freshwater sample F1-80 | place: China: Fuxian Lake, Yuxi | collected 2017-12-25 | reverse complement strand
GCTGGGAACCAGCGGGAAAGTAGCTAGACGATGATCCTTGACGACATCCTTGCCCATAAACGCCACGAAGTCGCCGCGTCGATGCGCCAGCGCTCCCTCGATTCGGTGCGCTCCGAGGCTTTCCGGCAGCCGACCCCACGGCCTTTCGGCGCAAAGCTCCGTGCCACCACCGGCACTCCGGCACGGCTGATCGCGGAAATCAAACGCCGGTCACCGTCCGCCGGAGCGATGGCCACTGTGCCAGACCCGGTCATCCTTGCGCGGACATACGAGGCGAATGGTGCGAGTGCGATCTCCACGCTGACCGACGGTCACTTCTTCGGGGGCAGTCTGGACGACCTCCGTGCAGTCAGTCAGGCCGTGACAATCCCGGTCCTTCGCAAGGACTTCCTGTTCACCGAATATCAGCTGTGGGAAGCACGCGCCGCCGGGGCCGACGCCGCCCTCTTGATCGTCGCCGCCCTCGCCTCGCCTCTGGCTACTCCCGGCAACGCCGATGAACTCGACCAACCTATCGGACACGGCGACCCGGACCTCGATACCGCCAGTGAACGGCTTGCCCACCTTCTTGGAGTGGCCCGTGGCGTGGGACTGGAAATTCTGGTTGAGGTACACGACGAGGCCGAAGCCGCCGTCGCGCTTTCCGTCAACGCCGCGGTCATCGGCATCAACAACCGTGACCTCCGCACTTTCATTACTACCCTCGACGCAACCGAACGGGTTGCCCTTCGCCTCCCAAGAGGCACCAACGGTCCCGTGATCGTCAGCGAGAGTGGCCTCCATGACCACACAGCCGTCGAGCGGGTTCGCATGGCCGGCGCCCACGCCATCCTCGTCGGCGAAGCCCTGGTTCGTGCGCCCGACATTGGTGCAAAAGTGCGTGAGATGAGCGGGACAGCCCTGATGCCTGGGGCGTCAGCCGCGCATGGCGTTCATCAATCAAGCAGCGCGCCACCAGCGAAGCGCATTGCAGTCAGGGGCGGGGGGATGGGGGGGAACCCGGCGTGATGGACGCCAATTCCGGCCACGTTCGCGTCAAGATCTGTGGCATTCGCTCCGTCGGCGTGGCACTTGCCTGCGCCAGCGCCGGTGCCGATTTCCTCGGGTACAACTTTGCGCCCGTCAGCCGTCGACGTATAGATCCCGCAATCGCATCCCGCGCCATCGAGGCGCTCAAGGCCGAGCGAAGCGCATTGCAATCACGGGCGATGGGATGGGGTGGAGCGGCAAGTGAAGCAACTCTCGATCACGGGCAATCCACCGTCAACCCGTCCACTCCCTACGCCGTGGGCATCTTCGTCAACCAAACAGCCCGCGAAATCGACGACATCGCACGCGAGTGTGGTCTCGACATCGTGCAACTGAGTGGGACGGAAACGCCAGAAGAATGCGCTTCCATCGCGGAGACGACCGGACTTCCAATCATCAAAGCCGTCCGACTTGCCTCCGCGTCCGACCACGAACCCATCAGCTCCTTCGGATCCCTGCCAAGTCTCTTCGCCCTCCTCGCCGACACACCCGGCACATGGGGGGGGACCGGCGAACCGTGGGACTATGCATCGGTCCGGTCTCTCGCCTTAGCCTCGAGGCCTCACTTGTTCCTCGCCGGAGGCCTCACCCCAGAAACCGTGGGAGAAGCGATCCACCATGCGTGTCCATGGGGGGTCGATGTCGCCAGTGGTGTTGAAACCAATGGCATGACCGACACGGCCCGTGTGCATTCTTTCATCAAAAGTGTCCGTACCTCGCTTCTCGTTCCCGGGCCGTCGCGCGAAGCGCATTGCAATCAAGGGCGATTGGGCGGGGGGAAGGCGTAGCAGATGGGTTCGTCGTCTCGAACAGGCGCATTTCACCCCGAACACCACGATCAGGAGAACCCACCATGAGCGAGACAACGACCACGCGCCTGAAGACCTTCTCCGGGGTCAAGCCGAGTGGAGGCCTGCACTTGGGCAACTATCTCGGAGCGATCAAGCGATGGGTTGATGATCAGGACGTGTACGAGAACGTCTTCTGCATCGTTGACCTCCATGCCATCACCGTGCCTCAGGATCCTGTCGCCCTCCGCCAACAAACCCGCGAAGTCGCCGCCTTCTACATCGCTGCAGGCCTCGACCCGGCGAGGACAATCGTCTTCGTCCAGAGCCACGTCAGCGCACATGCCGAACTCGGATGGGTGCTCAACTGCATCACCCCCATGGGATGGCTTGAACGCATGACCCAGTTCAAGGACAAGGCGGCCCGGGAAGGTGACAATCGTGAACGCATCTCAACCGGCTTGTTCGACTACCCGGTCCTGATGGCGTCCGACATCCTTCTTTACGACGCAGACCTTGTTCCCGTTGGGGACGACCAGAAGCAACACGTGGAACTGACACGCGACATCGCCGAGCGGGTAAACCGCCTCTACGGTGAGATCCTCGTCGTCCCGAAACCGCTGATCGCCGAGACCGGCGCACGGATCATGGGTCTCGCCGACCCGTCAAAGAAGATGAGCAAGTCGGACAACCTGCCCGGACAGGCAATCGGCATCTTCGACACCCCCACAGACATCCGCAAGGCGATCATGCGTGCCACGACCGACAGTGAGCGCACCATCGTCTTTGACGCGAATAGACCGGGCCTTTACAACTTGCTCACGATCTATCAGGTGCTGAGCGGCGAGACGCGGGAACAGATCGAGACCCGCTTCGAAGGAAAGGGATACGGTGATCTCAAGCGAACCCTTGCTGACGCGGTTCTGGACACACTGTCGCCAATCCAGGCGCGATGCAACTCCCTTCTGAACTCTTCAGACCTCGATGACCTTCTCCGAGATGGCGCTGACCGCGCGCGCGTGATTGCCGACCGCACCCTCAACCGGGTGGGCACTGCAATGGGCCTGCGGTAACCCCGCGAACGATTACGGTCATCAAACCATGCCCTTTCCCGTCGTTGGCGGGGGGAAACGGGCGGACGAGCGAAGCGTGTTGCAATCAGGGGCACTGGGGTGTTGGATGACCCCGATTATGAAAGGAACCGACGCAGATGGCAACTGCCAGTCCATCCACCAGAACAGCCAGACCTTCCGAAGCCGCGCGTCCCGGTCGGTTTGGACCGTACGGTGGGCAGTTCGTGCCCGAGACGCTGATGCCTGCCCTTGCGGAACTCATCGACGCCTACGGCATTGCCCGTCACGATCCAGCTTTCACCGCGACCTATGATGCCCTTGCCCGCGACTTCATCGGGCGTCCAACTCCCCTCTACCACGCAACAAAGCTGACTGCCCGGTCTGGTGGCGCGCAGGTCTACTTCAAGCGCGAGGACCTCGCACACACCGGCGCACACAAGATCAACAATGCGCTCGGGCAGGGCCTCCTTGCCCAGCGAATGGGGAAGGAACGCATCATTGCGGAAACCGGCGCGGGACAGCATGGAGTTGCCACTGCCACCGTCTGCGCGATGCTAGGCCTCGGGTGCATTGTCTACATGGGCGAGGAAGATATTCAACGCCAGGCGCCAAACGTGTTCCGCATGAAACTTCTCGGCGCCGAAGTCCGGCCGGTCAAGTCCGGATCACGAACCCTGAAGGATGCGATCAACGAGGCAATCCGCGACTGGGTCACCAACGTCAAGGACACCTTCTACATCATCGGATCCGTTGTCGGACCCCACCCATACCCCACCATGGTGCGTGACTTCCAGAGTGTCATCGGCCGTGAAACCCGCGAACAGTCCCTCGCGCAGATCGGTCGCCTCCCAGACGCCGTGATCGCATGCGTCGGTGGAGGCAGCAATGCCATGGGCATCTTCCATCCCTTCCATGACGATCCATCCGTACGGCTCATAGGTGTTGAGGCCGGCGGCGATGGCCTCGATACCGGACGGCACGCGGCTCCGCTTTCGGCCGGTCGCCCCGGTGTCCTGCACGGTGCACTCTCCTACCTGATGCAAGACGGGGACGGCCAAGTCGTTGAGACCCACAGCGTCTCTGCGGGTCTCGACTATCCCGGTGTCGGTCCGGAACACTCCTGGTACAAGGACTCGGGGCGAGCCTCCTACGTTGCGGTCGATGATGCAAGCGCACTGGCAGGTTTCGAACTCCTCTGCCAGACCGAGGGGATCATTCCCGCCCTCGAAACCGCCCATGCCATTGCCTACGCAGCCGAGTACGCCGCATCGCGACCTTCGTCGGAAATCATCGTGGTCAACTGTTCGGGCCGGGGAGACAAAGACCTGAGTACGGTCGCGACCCGGTTGGGAGTGACCTTGTGAACAACCGGCCCGGGCACCAGCAGTCACGAATTGGCGCAACTCTGGCCCGTCACCACGAAGCCGGCACCATGGCCTTGGTTGGATGGCAAACCATCGGGTTTCCCACAGTCGAATCATCCCGGACCCTCGTGCCGGCCCTCATCGACGGAGGGTTCGACCTGATCGAGCTTGGCGTGCCGTTCTCTGACCCTCAAGCCGATGGCACAACCATTCAGCGGGCCTCATACGAAGCCCTCCGCCAAGGCGCAACGCTTTCGATCGCCCTCGATACCGTTCGCACACTTCGCAGCGACGGTATCACCGCACCACTGATCTTCATGAGCTACTACAACCCGATCCTGTCCCGGGGGTTAGAACGCTTCGCGACCGACGCCCGCGAAGCCGGGGTCGATGGACTGATCGTTCCCGACCTGCCCGCCGAAGAGTCTGACGACCTCATTGATGCCCTCGATGGAGTAGGAATCGACACGATCTTCCTGGTGGCTCCCACGACGCCTGAACCGCGTCTCCGCGCAATCGTCGCCCGGGCGCGGGGTTTTATCTATTGCGTCAGCCTTACCGGCGTCACCGGCGCCCGGCAGGCACTACCAACCGACCTGCCTGAATATCTCTCCCGCGTGCGTAGTTTCACCACCCTTCCATTAGCGGTCGGGTTCGGCGTATCTCGCCCGGAACATGTGGCGAGCCTTCGGGGGATCGCTGACGCAGCAATCGTAGCCAGTGCCATCATTGACCGGATGGAACACACTCCACCCGAGACGCATGTGCAAGAGCTTCGATCTTTCGCAAAATCCCTGCGCAATGCCGCCGACGGGATCTCCTAGAACTCCCGCCATCCCCAGAACCCCACTTTGATGGGATGGGGGAGCACAAGAACACCTGAGCGACTAGTGATCGAAATGCCCCTTAGGTGTCACCCGGCATCAGATCAGACGTCGAAGGCGTTGGCGTGCCGAACCCGGGAGAGCGCGCAGGCTTCCGGGTGCGTAGCCCCCAAGCACGGGCGCCCATAGAGTGAAGCACATGCTTCGACCGGGTTCACCGGCACGTCCACGCCGGCATCAACCAGCAGTCCGGCGATCGCAAGGATCGGAAATCCGACGACCGAACTGATGCATCCAGAGACCGACAAGATGAGTGAGCCGCCACCACCGCGCGCGTCATAACTGCCGGCGCAGTCAAGTGCCTCGCCGGTCGCGACATAGGCAGCAATATCGTCATCCGGATAATCCCGCATCACAAGCGGTGTGCAAACTTCACCACTGACAATCCCACTCCCGCTCACCATCGCCACACCCGTCCGGACGGCGTGCGCCTGTCCGCGCAACCGCTGCAACATCCGGACAGCGACGTCCGATGTCATTGGCTTACCCAATGGTTCGCCACCGAGCGCGACAATGGTGTCGGCTGCCAACACCACGTCAGGCAAACCACTGCCACCGATGGCAAGGATGTCTCGTGCTTTGGCTATGGCAATTGGCACCGGGTCAGTTGGGTCTTGTCCCCCGTCGAGACTATCCTCAATGTCCGAAACCCGGACTTGGAACGCGACACCCAACGCAAGCAGTGCGTCCTGACGACGAGGAGACCGCGACGCGAGGCAAATCGATCCGCGAGCCTTCTCAGCCGGGGTCACTGAGGCACCGTGGATGTGTGGGTGGCCGGTCCGATCAATCGACGCTGCCGACACTGCCACCAGGTCCCGGAGCGTCCAAACCGTACGTTTCCACAGTCGTGGCAACGACGTTCGGCGACCCACTCGAGCCGTCGTGGCGGTGGTCATCAACGTCATGCACATGCCCGACCCCCTGCAGGGCGCCGCAGTATGCGCAGAGTTCCCAGGCGGGATTGACGAGACGATCGCATGCCCCACACCGGTTCTTCAGGATCACGTGGCAGCTGGGACATACCACGTAGTCAGAGTGGATCCGCTGACGACAACTCGGACAGTGCAACCGATCCTCGATTTCCTGCAGCAGGCTTTCTTCTTCAAGTGATCGTTCATACGCCTCGGCAAGTGTCTCGCGTGGCCGAAGAATGAAGTACAGAAGCAGCCCGAAGACGTTGAAAATCAGCACCAACGCCGTGGCGAAGATATGCACGTACAGATCCGCGGAGCGGGCGCGAATATCGTAGTAGGCCCACACAATCATGCTGAACCAGAGCGCAACGAGGTATGCGCCCCCAAAGGCAACGATAAACTGAACCAAGGTGCTGAGAGGTGGCATCAGATTACTCCCAAGCCCGGATCCGTAGCGCGTCCACGATCAAGTGTCTCGCCGGACGCGCCGGAACCCTCTCAACCCGACAATCCGCCACCGAGGTCACGCCCCCCGTTCGACCGAAACGATCAGGTAGCGGGTCGTGCCACCAGGGGTCACCACATCGGTCTCCTCACCAGCAGTCTTGCCGATTAGGGCCTTACCAACCGGTGAGCGATGCGAGATCTTTCCTTGGCGCGGATCGGTTTCTTCCGGACCAACAACCTGATACTCCACCTCGTCATCCGTGGCAATCTCGCGCACCTTGACCCGGCTTCCCACGCCAATCGTGGCCCCGTCGTTGTCCTGGTCCTCGATCAGTGCGACGTGCCTGAGCTTGCTCTCGAGCTCGCGAACCCTCGCCTCGAGCAACCCCTGGCGCATCTTGGCGTCTTCGTAGCCGGCATTCTCGGACAGATCGCCATCCTTGATTGCCTCTTCAAGGAGTGCACTGATGCGCTGCCTCTCGTCGACTTGAAGCCGGTCAAGCTCCTTCTTCATCTCTTCGTGACGGGCACGGCTCACGTATTCCACATCTTCGATCCGTGACGTTCCGGATGTCGTTGCCACGTGAGTTGGCGAACCAGTCGCTGCCGCTGCTGCCGCTGCCGCGGCCGCACTCTTCTTGACCGCAGCGGTGCCAGACCTGGGCAAGCGGACATTCTTCATCGGATCGCTTGGAATGAGCCGCTGTTCCAAGGCGTACGCAAAAAACGTCTTCAGTGGCACAAGGTACGCACGGGGAAGCACCGAAGTCTTGACCTGTTGGGCAAGGAACTCCTCGATCTTGTACGCCTGTACTGCTTCCACGGTGACGCTAACGCCAAGCCAAGTGACAAACTTGCGAAGACGCGCATGATCATCAGGGGTGATCAGGGCCCGGTAATCATCCAGAGCCTGGCCAAGGCGGGTCGGTGCGGTTGGTACGGATGCCGTCATGGGGACATTGTACCGGCCACCCCCGAGGCACCAATGCTTGTTGATGACCGCCCGGTTTGCAGCAAGTGCCAACCAAAGAATTGGGCCGGTCCCAAGGTCTCCCCTGATCCGGCCCGAATCTAGTGGTATCCACCGGCGAGGCGCTACTTCGAAGCGAACCGCCCTGCGTCAGCGATTTCGCTTGAAGCCGACCAATAACCCATACCGACCTGTTCCATCCACGGCATGGCGAGGACAAAACCCACGACAAGAACAACGAGGAAAGTTACGCCACCGATGATCTGAGGCCAGTTAGGCGGGGTCTTCGGTGGTGGTGGTGGTGGCTTGCCAAAATCCTCAAGCGAAACCATCTGGGGCTTACCAGCCATGTTACACCCTCCTTACGGCGCCAAGCCGACCAACTCTTCTAATGGTACAGCAAGGTCAGGCCCTACTGGGCCGCCACCTCATCCTCAGCGGTCTCGATGGCCGCGATGTTAAGACGACCCGCTGCTTGGTCTCGTCGGCGGTTCTCAACCTGTGACCGATGAACGGCTCGCGCCATTCGTTCCCGTTGGAGACCTGTCGCGTCGTCGAACTTGACACCAACCTTGAACTTCGACAAGCGCTCGCCCGGGTTCACGTCAATCACATTCATCACTTCGACGGTCACCGACATCTCACCGGACCCCATCGGGACCGGGAAACGCACCCGGAGTTTCAGGCCCTGTGCGACTTCCTCGTCCAAGGTCAGGCCAAGGCCACCGCCGCTGATGTCATGCACGAAGCCGCAGACAGGCTTCCAGGTCGCTGCCCCGTAGCTGCTCTCGCGGACCGCGCACTCCGTCAACGGGATCGTGACGGGAAGGCGGTACGAACCTCGCGGTGCCTGGCGCCCAGCCGCCAGAACACGCACAACAACCAAAGCCACCGGGTTGCCCGGCGATGGGGGTAACCGGTCCACGACAACACAATCAAGATAGATGGTTGCCGTCGGTTGCCCGTCCGCACCCGATTGCGTCAAGGCCAGCGAAACAGTGTCCTCAACCGCAAGTTTGACGCTCTGACCACGCTTAGACGGCCATGTCAACGTCAAACGCTCACCTGAGAAGTCCTCAATCCGACAACGGTACGTATCCGCACCCAACGTCGGGTCATCCGCCTCCATGTTGAGCGTCGCACCAATGCGAATGCCCGGAAGATTTCCAACCATGGTTCATTGCTTCCCGTCTGCCTTGAAGGTAGCCGCCACGTGCCGATCAGTCAAGACGCCTCCGCTTGCCTACCGACGAGCCAACGCCTCTACCACGTCCCGAATGATGTCGGTGCCTAGCTCATCAGTCACCACTACCTGCCCGATGTCTCGCAACAGGACCCATCGAACCCTATTCGACTCAACCTTCTTATCGGCCAACGTACGGTCAAGGATTGCGTTCGCATTGGTCACCCCCCCCTCATACCGCGTCGGCAGGCCCGTCCGCTCCAGTATCCGCTCCATGCGAGCGGCCACGCCTGCGTCTAGGAACCCCGCGCGCACGCTCAGCCGCGACGCCGCCACCAGCCCGATGGCCACCGCCTCCCCGTGCAGGTACGTCCCATACCCCGTCGTCGCCTCGATGGCATGGCCCACCGTGTGCCCGAAGTTCAGCACCACCCTGATGCCCCTTTCGCGCGGGTCCGCATGAACCACTCGTTCCTTCCAGCGCACCGTCCGTTCCAGAATGTCCGCCATCCTGTCTGGCTGCACATCACTCAGGGTAACCGTTTCAAGCTCATCGAAAAGCACCCGGTCGAAGAGCGCAGCCGTCTTGATCACCTCGGCCCAGCCGGCCCGCACCTCTCTTGTCGGCAGACCAGTGATGAGACGGACATCCACAAGCGTCAGGACAGGCGGATGGAACGCGCCCACCAGATTCTTTCCCGCCGGGAGGTTGACCGCCGTCTTCCCGCCGACCGAACTGTCGACCATAGACAGGATCGTCGTCGGAACCTGAACGAGCGCCATGCCTCTCAGGAATGTCGCCGCCACGAAACCCGCCAGGTCACCGACGACACCCCCGCCAAGGGCAACAACCACGTCGCCGCGCTCCGCCCGATGAGACGCAAGCCACGCGTACAGCTCCGCCGCGCGGTCAAGAGACTTGGAAGCTTCGCCCACCGGCACCGCATGGATCTCAGGAACGAACCCCGCACCGGCCAGCGACGCCATCACATCGGGGCCGTGCAGCGGGCCAACCGTGTCATCGGCAATCACGAACGCACGGCCTCCGAACCCGAGTTCGGAGATCAGCTTGCCCAGCCCGGCGACGATGCCATTACCGAAAGAAAGACGGGTTGGAATGCCAACCATGGCCTCGGGGACAGGCGCCGGAGCGCGGTATTCAATGATCAATCGTGCATCCTCCCGGCCAATCCACCCTTCGCTCCAGCCAGCGAAGCGTATCGCAGTGGGGCGCCAAGCGCATCGCCTTTCACTCGAGCGCGGGGCGGATGCGATCAGGCGTGACGTGCCGCGCGTGACGTGTGACGCGTGACGTGCCCCGCGTGCGAGGCTGCCCCCGACGAACCTGCCGGATGATCTCGGTCACGATCATCTCCGGCCGTTGTGTCCCGGTCTCCACCCTCACATGTGCCTGCGAATAAAACGGCGCCCGGGTCTCCAGAAGCGCCGGCAACCGAAGCCTTGCACCACCGTCGGCCAGCAGCGGCCGCTTCTCGCGCCCTGACCGCAGCGATCCCTCCATCCGGAAGACAAGCACCTCCATCGGTGCGTCAAGCCATATCACCACATTGCCTTCCCACAGTTGGCGGAAGTTCTCCGGGTCCATCGGCGCCCCGCCCCCGGTGGCAATCACCGACCTGGGTCCGGCGACGGCCTCGCGAACCGCTTCGCGCTCGAGCGCACGGAAAGTCGCCTCACCGCGGGTGGCGAAAATTTCATCAATCCGGCATCCGGCGCGCGCGACAACCGCCTTGTCGGTGTCCACGAACAGCAGGTCCAGCCGTCGCGCCAACCGGGGTCCGATCGTCGACTTGCCACTACCCGACAACCCCACAAGCACAACATGATGGAAGTTCACAACCCGAGCCTTGCGCCGTCGTCGTCACCCCAGCCGGCGAAGCGACCACGTCCCAGTGGTGGAACCGAGTACCCGGGTTCCTCGGGATCACGCGGACGCGTCGCCTCATGGCGCAAGGCGTGATCCACCAGAACCAGTGCCGCCATGGCCTCAACAAGTGCCACTGCCCGAGGCAGCACACAAGGGTCGTGGCGTCCACGCCCGGCGATCGTCGACGGCTCATGGTTTCGCGTCACCGTTTCCTGCTCACGCATCACCGTCGCCGTTGGCTTGAACGCGACCCGGAACAGCACGTCCTCGCCATTGGTAATGCCCCCCTGTACGCCCCCGCTCCGGTTCGTGCGGGTGCGCACACGGTCGCCGTCCATGTAGAAGAGGTCGTTGTGCGCCAATCCAGACAGCGTGGTACCGCCGAAGCCAGACCCGATCTCGAACCCCTTCGTCGCGGGCAGGCTGAGCATGGCCCGGGCAAGGTCGGCCTCGAGCCGATCGAACACCGGTTCGCCCCAGCCGGGAGGGGTTCCGCGCGCAACGCAGGTCACAACTCCGCCGAGCGAATCTCCGTTCTTCCTCGCCTGCTCAATGGCCGAGATCATCGCCACCGCGACCTCGGGATCAGGACAGCGCACCGGTGTCAAGTCAACGAGTTCGCGGGTCACCGTCCGCGGATCACATTCAGTCAGATGGGTGTGAACCGCCGAGACCCACGCCACCACCTCTACACCATAGTTGCTTGCCAGCACCTTGCGCGCCACCGCACCCGCCGCAACCCGCGCCGCCGTCTCACGCGCACTTGTTCGCCCGCCACCGCGCCAATCCCGGATCCCGTACTTCGCGTCGTACGTGTAGTCCGCATGACTCGGACGGTACTTCAGCTCCACCTCCCGGTAGTCACCGCTGCGCTGGTCCTCGTTCGGGATCAGCAGGCAGATCGGAGTGCCCAAGGTCTGTCCCCCGAACACCCCCGACAGGATCCGCACCGTGTCCGATTCCTTCCGCTGCGTCACCAAGAGCGACTGCCCCGGCGCGCGGCGGTCAAGGTCAGGCTGGATATCCGTCTCATCAAGCGGGAGCAGGGATGGACAGCCATCGACGACCGCACCGATGGCCTGGCCATGCGACTCACCCCACGTGGTGACACGGAAAATCGTGCCGAAGCTATTGCCCATCTGGACCTTTCTCGCAGGTGCCAACGCCCCCATCACGCGGCAAGCCAAGCGTGCATGCAACAGGCATGGGGCCGGAGTGGCATGCGTAGCGTATGCAAAGAGTACGCTGAGCGACAAGCGGATCATCCGTGGATCAGGATCAATGGCACAGTGTAGACACCAATAACAATGGTACTTGGTGTTTACCGCAATGTAGGTCGCAGACGGGGCGGGGATCGTAGCCTCGATGCCACCATCTACCGGGTAATCCCCACCCGCAGCGGGCACACCCGCCAATCAGCCCCCAAGCAACCGAGCACCACCAACCAGGAAACCCAGCCGCGCTACGAACCCCCAGTTGCCAAGGCACGGCGTCCGTGCGCGAACATCACCTCCAACGGCGCCTGCACCCCCGTCCACCGGGTGAAGCTCGCCGCACCCTGATAGATCAGCATTGGCAATCCCTCCACAGGCCTCGCCCCGGCCATCCGGGCCGCCCGCAGCAATGGCGTCTCCGCCGGATTGTAGACAAGGTCGTACACAACCAGCCCCGGCCCGATCGCATCCACTGGCACCGGCGAGCCATCCGGCGACGGTCCATGCGCCATCCCGATGCTCGTCGTGTTCACCAGCAGGTCCGTCGAACCCAGCAGGTCCCGGAAGACCCCTGCATCAAACGGCAACGGTTCGATCGCCCTGCCGGGAAACGCACTCGACAGACGCCAGACAAGTGCCTCAGCCCGCTCCGGCGACCGGTTTGCTACCGACAGCCTCAGCACACCTGCTTGCAGGAGCGCGACGCAGACTGCCCGTGACGCACCACCCGACCCGATCACCAGCGTCCTCGCACCCGCCGGATCGAACTTGCCATCGATCATCAGGCCCTGCAGGAACCCCTCAGCATCGGTATTGTGACCAGTCAGCCGACCGCCCTTGCAGATCACCGTGTTGACGGCGCCGATGAGCCTCGCCTCCTCGGTCACGTCATCAACCAGTTTTGCGACGGCCTCCTTGTGCGGGATCGTCACATTGACGCCAAGCCAGGCCGGTGCATCCGACGCGCGAATACAGGCAATGAACTCCTCAAGGCCCCCAGGCGGAACCGGGATTGCCCGATACGAAACGGCAAGGCCACAGGCGTCGAACGCCGGCTGTTGGAATGCCGGGCTGATCGAATGCCCGAGCGGCCAGCCGATTACCCCCGCGCGTTGCGTCGCTCCCACAGGGCCAGCTTCCGTGATCATCTCCCAGACCCGCCCTTTGGCGCGTCAGCGAAGCGTATTCCAATCAGCGGCGTTGGGGTGGCCAGGCGAAGCGTATTGCCATCACCCCCCGATTCCGGGCGGTTGCCACCATCACTCCGGTCGGCAGCCTCATCGCCAAGGCAACCCGGCCCTATCCTTGCCAGCGTCCGCCAGAACGCCGGATACGAGATGTCAACCGCCGCCGCCCCACCGATGGTCACCGGCCCCGTGGCCACTAGCGCACCAACGGCCAGCGCCATCGCGATGCGATGGTCACCCTCGCTTGCCACCTCGCCACCGGCGATGCGCCCGCCCGTGATGGTCAGCCCGTCCGGATGTTCCGCCACCGCAACCCCCAGCGCCGCAAGGTGGGTCGCCACAGCCAGCAACCGGTCACTCTCCTTCACCCGCAGTTCGGCCGCGTCCCGGATCGTCGTCGTCCCCGTGGCAACTGCCGCTGCTACTGCCAGGACCGGCACCTCGTCGATCAGGCGCGGGATGATCGCACCACCGATGTGCACGCCTCGCAACCGGCATGACGATGCCGTCAGGTCAGCCACCGGTTCGCCACCGACCGTCCTCTCGTTCGTCACCGTGATGGTCGCGCCCATCAACGTCAACGCGTCGATGATGCCCGTCCTCGTCGGGTTCACCCCCACATTCCGCACCGTCACGGCCGCATCAGGGTGAATGCAGGCCGCCACCAGCCAGAATGCCGCACTGGAGATGTCACCCGGCACCTCCACATCGATAGCCCGCAGGCCAGATGGTCGCCGCACCCGCACCGACAGACCCTCCGTCCGCACGTCCGCGCCTTGGGCGGCAAGCATTCGTTCGGTGTGATCACGACTTTCCCCGGGAGAGACGATGACTGTTTCGCCTGATGCGTACAGGCCGGCCAGGATCAGCGCCGACTTCAGTTGCGCACTCGCCACCGGGATATCGATGGTCACTCCCGACAACGGCGCCGGTGATATCGCGAGCGGCAGCAGCGTTGATCCCGCGCGTCCGCGAACCTGCGCACCCATCACCCCAAGCGGAGCCGTCACCCGGCCCATCGGTCGTCCCCGGAGCGAACCGTCACCCGTCAGCACACTGAAGAACGGCTGTCCTGCCAGGATGCCGGCCAGCAGCCTCGCCGTCGTTCCCGAGTTCCCGGCATCGATCACATCATGCGGTTCCCGCAAGCCACCCAGGCCCGCACCATCCACCAGCAGCACCGCATCGTCCCGGGTGTCCACGCCCGTCACCGGGTCGCGGCGGAGGTCGTCAGTCAGTTCGCCCGACGCCCACCGGCGACGCACCCGCGCACCCAGCATCCGCATCGCGCCAGCCGTCGACAGGCAATCGCCACCCAGCCCGGCCCCGGTCACCGTCGCGGTTCCGGTCGCGATTGCATTGAACATCACGGCACGATGCGTGATGCTCTTGTCACCCGGCACCGTCAGCGACCCCGACAAGCGCCCGACGGCGCGCACTACCCGCCTGCCGCCATGCAATCCCGCGTCACCAGCCCCGCCGTTGCCCCCGCCACCCTCGCCACTCATGCCACCGCCGCCGCCACCGTCGTGGCCGAACGCATCCCGTCAGGCCCGAAGCCGGGGACTGACCGTCCGACCGCCGACGCAACCAGCGCGATCGCCTTGGCAGCATCGGCAAAGTTCTCGATCGTCAGCGACTGCGCACCGTCGCACAACGCGGTATCGGGGGTCGGATGCACTTCTATCAGCACCCCGTCAGCCCCGGCCGCCACCGACGCCAGGCACATCGACTTCACCAGGTGCCACTTGCCGGTTCCATGACTCGGGTCAACGATTACCGGGAGATGCGTGAGCCGCTTGATGACCGGGATCGCCGAGATGTCAAGCGTGTTCCGAGTGTAGTTCTCGAACGTCTTGATCCCACGTTCGCACATCATCACCTGCATGTTGCCGCCGTGCAGGATGTACTCCGCAGCCATGATCCATTCCTCCACCGTCACACTCGGACCGCGCTTCAGCATGACCGGCGTCCGCGTGCGTCCTGCCTCCCGCAACAGCGGATAGTTCTGGCAGTTCCGCGCGCCAATCTGCAGGACGTCGGCGTACCGCACAACCGTGTCAAGCGTGCCAGGTTCCATCACCTCGGTGATGATGGGCAGTCCGGAGCGCTCACGCGCCTCCTGAAGCAGCTTCAAGCCGTCCTCGCCCAAGCCCTGGAAGCTGTACGGTGACGACCTCGGCTTGTACGCGCCACCGCGCAGGACATGCCCGCCATGTTCCTTCACGCCGTGCGCGGTGGCAAGCAACTGGTCACGCGTCTCAACCGTGCAAGGCCCTGCCATGATCACGACGTCATTGCTGCCAAGCGTCGCCTCGCCGAGACGGATCTCCGTGGTCGCCTCCTGGAAGTCACGTGCAGCCAGCTTGTACGGCTTCTCGATCGGAATCGCCTGATCCACGCCAGCCATCGACTCGACCGTGTCAATCATCCATTCGGGCCGCTTGCCGATCACCGCGATCACCGCCATCTCGACACCACGGATCGTGCTCGGCGTATACCCCTCAGCGATGATCCGCCTCTCCACTTCCTCAACCTGGGCATCAGTCGCGCCACGCTTCATCTTTATGATCATTTCGGTTCCAGTCTCCTCTTGGCCGTCACTCGCGAAGCGCATTGCAATCAGTGGCGATGGCCTTCACCACCCAGCCATCGCCACGGTCTTCCATGCGCTCCACACTCACCCCATCACCACTCGTGTTCGATCGGCCAGGTCAGCAACGCCCGCAGGCAACAAAAAAGGCAGAGGATCCGTCCCCTGCCTTGCCCGGTGCGCGTCCGGCCTGATCGTGGCCGTCAACTCACACCGGGGTACGAAAGAAATAGAAGGAAAACCCGCCAGGCTCATGGCCCGAGGCAGTCGGCCTGTAGGAAGCACATCGCTGCGAGGTCGCCTTCATCCTGCCAGAACTGTACGTTGGCACCATCGCGACTGTCAAACGAGGATCGAGCGTGTGCGCACAACGGGGCGATTGCGTGGGAGTGACTGTCAAACGAGGCACGCACGTGGGTGCAGAACGCGGCGATAGGCGTAAGGTTGACTGTCAAGCGAGGAACGAGCAAACATGAACAACGGGGCGATGGGCGTAGGCGTGGTGGCCACCCGGCGTCTGGCCCGCCGGCATCCCTGTGCGTCGGTCCACCCTGCACATCAGTTCAGACCGGTTCCATGTCCAGTTCCGGTTACGTGCCCGAAACCCGGCCTGTCAGGACCCCTCGTCATCCAGTCACCAACCAGGCCCGCAAGTTCACGCGCGCCACAGTGGACGGTGGTCGCCGGAGGAAGCGAACCGAGAAATGTCTGCCCGTAGCGCCTCGTCACCAGACGGGAATCGAGAATTGCCACCACACCCCGGTCAGTGCCGCTCCGGATCAGCCTGCCAAACCCCTGCTTCAGTCGGAGGACCGCCTGCGGCACCGCCAGTTGCATGAATGAATCCTCAAGCAGCTCACTGCGCGCCGCGAATACCGGGTCACTCGGAACCGTGAATGGCAGCTTCACGATCACCAGGCACGACAGCGCGTCACCAACCACGTCGATGCCCTCCCAGAAGCTGTTCGTGCCCAGCAGGATTGCGTTCGGCGTGGCCCGGAACCGGTCAAGGATCACGCTGCGTGGCCCGTCAATTCCCTGCCCAAGGATCGTCAGGTGCGGCGTCATCTCGCGCAAGTGCCCATGCGCCGCCCGGAGTGACGCATGCGAGGTGAACAGCACCAGCGTGCGGCCATTCATCGCGCTGGCCACCCCGGCAAGGATGTCCTGGATCACCGTGCCGTGGGCCGGCGACGCCGGATCCGGCAAGTCACGGGGCACCAGCAGGAGCGCCTGGCTGGGATAGTCGAACGGCGATGCCACTTCCAGCACCATGGTGTCCGCTGGCAACCCAAGGCGGTTCCTGAAATGCCGGAACGATCCTCCAACCTGGATCGTCGCCGACGTCATGATGATCGCCGACTTCTGCTCATACAGGTTCGACTGCAACAGCGCGTCCACGGCAAGCGGGGCGGCATGCATCGTCATCTCGCGACCGGCACCGGCAATCCAGTAGACCTCGGCGTCATCGGGCGCCACAAGGATGCGGGTCAGGCTTTCACGGGCCTCACCAATCGCCTGGCGTGCTGCCCCCAGGTCGGCCACCGCATCATCGACCGTCTCCGAACTCCCAACGAAGGGGTCAAACGCCGCCACCATGCCCTGCAAGCCACGCTCAACCAGAGCCAGGGACGCCGACGCCTCCTCCCACGCCATCGCCACCGGACTCCAAGCTTCACTCTCGCGATGGCTTCCAGTCAGCCTTAGTTCACGGTCAACCGCATCCCCACCACCCCGCCATCCGCCCTGGTGTCCCGACGCTTCGCCGCGGTCTCCTCTGGTGACACGGTCGAACAAGTCTGTCGATGCATCGAAAAGCGCCGACACCGCCACGCGGGCCACCTCGCACGCTTCATGGACGGGCGCCGTGATCGATGCAACCTGCTCGCGCCCGACCTCTCCAGCCGCTTCGACGAACACCGCCGCGATCCGGGCAACCGTGCCACCGAACCGCGTCCCGCCCTGTGGTTGGCTTAGCGTGGCCAGCTCGAACCCGACTTCGCGCGCACTCACCGTCGTCCCGAGTTGATCGGTTGCAACCGCCTCCAGATGATGCGCCTCATCCACGATCACATCGTCGTACTCGGGAAGGACCGGGTTTTCCATGGAGCGGTCGGTAAGCAACAGGGCATGGTTCACGACGAGCAGGTGGGCCCCCTCCGCCCGGCGCCTTGCACGGGCCAGGAAGCATCGGCCAGAACGATTGTCCCGGCACAACCTTGACGTGCAGTGCATCACATCCGCCGACAGGTGGTTCGTCCAGATCGCGCTCTCAGCCTCCGTAATCGCGAGTTCACCGCGATCACCCGTCTCCGTGTCCCGCACCCAAATCGCAATCCGCGCCGCCAGCATCCGCTCGGTTGCACCGTCCAGACCACTTGATGTGAGCACCCGCCACCGTCTGAGGCACAGGTAGTGCGTCCGTCCCTTGAGCACCGCAACCTGCACGTCATGCGGAAGCGCCTTGCGGAGGATCGGGATGTCCTTGTTGAACAACTGTTCCTGAAGCGTGATCGTGTTAGTGGAAATCACGACACGCCGGCCATTCGCAACCGCGAACATCGACGCCGGCACCAGGTACGCCAGGCTCTTCCCCGTTCCCGTTCCCGCCTCAATCACCAGACGCAAGCCGTCGTTGAGCGACCGCGTCACCGCGCGCGCCATCCGCACCTGGCCAGGCCGGGGTTCGTAGCCCGCCATCGCTTCATTGATCGATCCGCCCGGACCGAGAGCAGCGATGACCTGGTCCTCGCTGATGCGCACGCGTTCCGGAGACTTCTGCAAGGCACCCCACGACGCAAAGGGTTGGCTCCGCGTGTGCGCCGCATCCGAAGTGTCATCCGCCACCGGCAACCGCGTATGTAAATCAGGCGCGATGGGGTGATGGTCTGTGGCCACGGCGCCGTCGGACCCCTCACCACTGAGACCAAGGCGAACGCGATCCCGCATCGCCTCGTCAACCACGGACCCGAGAGGCGTTGCCCCATTCGACAAGAGCCGTTGTAGTTGCTCGAGGAGGGCAAGGTCAAGGCGCCCCAATCGCTCCCGACACGCCTTCTCGAAAAGTTCGGCCTCGCGAACGCGCCCACTTGCCTGACGAGGCTCTGTCAAGGGCACCGGTACCCCAAGGCGTCGCCCCAGTCCGAGGCGGTCATTCGCACCGACATCGAGCACCAGAATCGACGCGAGTTGCATGGCGACCGTCAAACGGTCCTCAACCAACGGCGGACCGCCACCGATCCTGCGCACCGCCCCACCTCCACGATTTGCGCTTGCCCGGTTACCCACCTCGCGAAGCTTTGTCATCATGATCAAGGGTCGGGCATTGGGTCGCCACCCACGCGTCAAGGACCGGGCGGATCGCCTCGACCGCCCGGCTGCGGTGACTGATTGCATTCTTCTCGTCGGGGGTCAGTTCCGCCATCGTCGGTCGATGTCCGCCTACCAGGAAAATCGGGTCGTAGCCAAACCCGTGGGAACCAAACGGTTCAAGGCCGATGCGCCCCTCAACCGATCCGGTTCCAGTGCCGATCAATGCATCCGGGGTTGCCAAAGCCAGCACCGACCGAAACCGTGCCGTCCGGGCGGAAGCGGGCACACCCGCCAGCTTTGACACGATCAGTCTCACCCGGTCAGCGTCGGTTGCGTCGGGCCCGGCATACCGCTTACTTCGCACACCAGGTTGGCCACCCAACGCGTCAACCTCAAGGCCAGAATCATCCGCCAACGCAGGCATGCCGGCCTTTCGCGCAAATGACTCCGCCTTCAGTATCGCGTTCTCAAGCAGTGTTGAACCGGTCTCATCGACATCGAAGTCATCGAGGCCGACGTCACGAGGCACTACAAATTCACAGCCAACCTGCCTGAGCAGTGCCCCGAGTTCCTCGATCTTGTGGGCATTGGTCGTTGCGATCAGGACACGTTGCACCGGGAACTATTCCTTCGAAGCGAATAAGCGGAGCGTTTGTCAATCAGGGTTGATGGGTTTGCAATGAAGAATTGGGCGACGTGGCCAGGCGAAGCGTATTCAAAACAATCGGCCAACGGGGTGGTCAGGCGAAGCGTATTGAAATAAGCGGGCGATGGGGTGGTGGGCCCACTGGGATAGTAACGCTCATTGCGTAGACCCAACTCGAGCGAAGACTTCCAGTGCATTGTGTCCATCCACCAGTCACTCCATGAGTGCGAAGCAAGCAGGCGGTCCAGCGAAGCGTATCGAAACAAAAAAGCGACGTTGGGTGGCCAAGCGAAGCATGTTCTAATGAGCAACCCGTATTGAAACCAAGGGGCGATGGGGTGGCCAGGCGACGTGGGTGGGGTCAGGCAAGTCGCCGTGGACGCTATCTGCCTGGTGCCTCCTTCCCCCTCAGTGGGGGAGCATCCATTCCCATCACGCCATCCCGGACCACCGGCACAAGTTCCGCATCGTCCACCCACCGGCGCATCGCACGGATCCCTCCTACCGGGTGGTCCGAACCGAACAGGATGCGCCCTGGGCAGAGCCTCGATGATGCGGCAAGCACTGATGGGTCCCACAAAAACCGACACGCTGCCGTGTCAAACCAGACCCGGGCGCGTTCGATGCGGCGCCGGATATCCGGCATGTGCGCGTACAGGGGGAGCCCACCGCCAAGGTGACCGAAGACGAGCGTCACCATGGGAGCAACCTCGGCTGCGAGATCAATCAGGCGGAGCACCCGATCAGGTGTCGTGCGGTCGCGACCGGCGTAGTCGCGACCTACCGGCTCACTCGCATGGACGACGATAGCCATCTGTGTGGCCTCGCACACCTCCAGAAACGGGGCCATCGTATCGCGGTCAGTGACATCAAATCCTTGCCCGTCTGGAAAGAGTTCACCGATCCCGGAAAATCCACGAGACGCCAGTCGCTCAACTTCCCGAATGGCCCGAAGACCCGCGGCTGGGTTTACCGACCCGAATAGCCTTATCCGCGTCTCATGCCCGAGAGAGGCTTCACGGATCAGATCGTTCTGAGCAACCGCGACGCCGTGGTCCCTCCAACCGAAACCCAACGCCCACGAAACATCAACGCCGTTGGCATCCATCTGCGCAACCAAGTGCGAAACCGTCGACAACCGACGCGAACCCGTCGGGTTTTGCACCCCAAACCACTTGTCAAGTGAACCAAATGCTGCCCGGTTTCGGATGACCGATGCGTGATGGACATGCGCATGCACATCAACAACCGCAGGCCGATTTGGCAACTGGCTTGCACTCACCGGCGCACTGTACCGCCTTTGCCCGGCGCCTCTGGCGAAGCGGATAAAGGAACTGGCTTGGGAGTCGGGTGGCCAAGCAAAGCGTATTGAAACCAAGGGGCGACGGGGTGGTGTTGCTACGCACTCAGTGCGAGATCACGACCCCTCTACATTTCCCAGCAATCGTCGTTGGCCGAGTGCCTTGGCAGCTCGAAGAAATGAGAAACCAGGGCCAAAGCGAAGCGTATTGCAATCACGGGCGACGCAACGGGGACGCGGGCCGCCACGCGCTGGAGACGAGGGGCGCACCCTCAAGGCAATGTGAAGCGTGGCCCAGCCGAAGCGGAGAGTGGGGAAGCGAATTGGAGGTTGGGAAGAGGCGATAGGCACATTGACCCGACGATCATGGCGCGAAGCGTATAAATGAATGGCGATGGGGTGGGCAAGCGAACCGTCTGGAAATGATGGGGCGATGGGGTGGGCAAGCGAACCGTATGGAAATGATGGGGCGATGGGGCGGGCAAGCGAAGCGCAGAGAAAAGATGGGGCGATGGTGTGGGCAAGCGAAGCGCAGAGAAAAGATGGGGCGATGGTGTGGGCAAGCGGAGCGCAGAGAAAAGATGGGGCGATGGTGTGGGCAAGCGGAGCATATTGAAATGATGGGGCGATGGTGTGGGGCTGGGCCAAGTGCAGCGTATAGAGATCTCGAGAGACTGGACGGGAAATGAACCCACCACCGCCACGGTGGCACACGCCCCGCAGCGCCTACATTCACGTCCCGTTCTGTAGAAGTATGTGCGCGTATTGTGACTTCGCTACCTTCGCGGGGGTTGAACAGCACATCCCGGCTTATGTCGTCGCGCTTGCCGAAGAGATACGCATCGGATCATCCGGTGCCCAATTCGACATTCCGCTTGAAACGATCTACTTCGGTGGGGGTACTCCATCTCTTCTCGACCCTGCCCAATTGAAAACGATCATCAAGGCCATCACCACCCGGTTTGGCGCGCACCCGAACCTCGCCGAAGTGAGCCTTGAGGCGAACCCAGGTTTCAACCCGGAGTTGATCGATGCATGGGTGAACCTCGGCGTGACCCGGGTAAGCCTCGGTGTCCAGAGCCTTCACGATCCGACACTCAAACGCCTTGGGCGGACCCACGACGCGGACGGGGCAATCCGGGCCGTCGAGGCACTGAAGGCATGCGGATCGATCTCGGTGAACCTCGACCTGATCTACGGCCTCCCATGGCAGACCTTGGAGATGTGGCGGGAAAACTTGAAGACCGCCCTCAACACTGAACCGGATCACATTAGCCTTTACGCCCTCGCCATCGAGACGGGCACGCCACTTGCCAGACAGGTCGCCCGTGGCCAGTGGGCCGTTCCGGACGACGACCTTGTCGCCGACATGTACGACGCCGCCCTACCCGAACTCACCCAAGCCGGTTTCCGCCACTATGAAGTCTCCAACTGGGCAAAACCGGGGCATGAATCGCGCCACAATCTCGCGTATTGGCGCAACGAGGCCTATCACGGCTTTGGCGTTGGGGCGCACCGGCACATCGGCGGTCGGCGGTCCTGGAATGTCCGGAGCCTAACTGACTACCTCGCTGCGATGCAGTCTGGCCGTCCGGTGGAGGAAGGGAGCGAGACCCTCGGTCCGGACGCCACTCCCGGCGAGACCGCAATGCTCGCACTGAGGATGCGTGACGAGGGTATCGACTTCGCTCGGTTCATCGAACGGTTTGGCATCGACCCTCGTGAGCGGTGGCGGAAAGTCTTCGAAGAGGTTGCCCCGCATGGGTTACTGCATGTCGACGACAGTCGTGCTTGCCTGACCGACCGCGGCCTCCTGGCGAGCAATGACATCGCCTCCCGCTTTTTATAGGCGTGATCCGGGAACCTCGATCAGTTCCTTCCCGTGCAGCAAAGCGAGCCACTCCCACAGGGCGGGAACCCCGTGTTCAGCGAAGCGTATTGCAATCACGGGCGGTGGGGTGGTCGAGCGAAGCGTATTGCAATCACGGGCGGTGGAGGGGATCGCTCACGCGTCCCGGGAAGCAAGGTAGGTCAAGAGGTCACCCAGTGCGTTCCGGGCCTCGCCATGAGGAAGGACCGCAAGATGACGCCTCGCGCTTTCAGAGTACTTCGCAACCAGCAACTCGCAATACTTTCGTGCCCCTGAGCGGTCGACTGCATCACGCGCTTTGTCGACAGTTGTCGGCGACGGATCCGGTGACGCCAGAAGCGTGGCGATACTCAGCCGGTCACCCTGGGATGCCTCGGAGAGCGCAACGAGCGTTGGCAAGGTCTTCTTGCGTCGCGCAAGATCACTGGTCGGCTTTCCGGTGCGATGCGCATCCCCCCAGATGCCGAGGATGTCATCCCGGATCTGAAACCCCAACCCCATCGCGAACCCAAAATCCGCCATCGCCCTGACCGTCTCTGACGACGCACCAGCAACCTGTGCCCCCATTGCAGCGGCACAGGAGATCAGCGCCGCCGACTTCCTCGCGATCATGTCGAGGTACGCCTCGGGCGTCACATTCGCCAAGCCGACAAATTCAAGGTCAAGGTGCTGTCCCTCAGTGATGATCAGGTTTGTCCGCGCGAACCGCCTCACAAGGTCGGTGACCAGTGCCGGGGAAACGCCCGCGTCGACAAGGTCAAGGAGTGCAAGCGTCGAGAGAACGTGCATGCCGTCGCCCGCGTTGATCCCCTGCGCTTCTCCCCAGACCTTCCAGACAGTCGGGCGGTGATGGCGTTGCGTGTCCCCATCTTCGATGTCGTCGTGGATCAAGGTGAAGTTGTGAAGGAGTTCCAGCGCTACCGCGATTGGAAGCGCCCGCGAGCCATCAGCCCCGCACGCCTCGGCAGCCAGGATTGCGAGCAACGGACGAAGGCGTTTCCCAGTTGGTGATTGCCCGGGTTCAAACTCTTCGTCGACCCATCCGAGGTGGTAGCGCATCATGCCGTAATGCGACGGCGCTCCGGCAATGAGGTCGGCGGTCGGTTCGGCGATACGGGCGGTTCGCGTATCGGGCGCATGTCGCGAGACGACTTCGCGCATTCCTGCATCAATCCGCCAGATCCAACGCGAGCGTGCACGCTCAAGACTGCTCATCGCATCACCCCGGAGGTTCCATGCACGCCATCCAGCGAAGCGTATTGAGCTTGATGGGCGCCGGCGTGGAGTGGTGATGTCACATTCGCATCAACCACCCAGCACCGCCAGTGCCCAACGCGCAAGCGGGCATGCATGCCGGAGGACCACGTTGATGACAACATAGCAGCGTATTTACACAAAAGGGCCACCGGCGAGGGGGCGAAGCGTGCTTGCACACAAGAGGACAACCGCTTGGGGTGGTTGGGTTGCCGTTCTGGGTCAATCGTAACGGTCAAGGGATCCGCACTGCCCGGCTTCGCATCACTTGCACAATCACGAACGTCCAAGTATTTCAGCAAGGAGTTCACGCACCGAAGGACCAAGGTCAGGGTGGCGCAGAGCCATCTCCACATTTGCCCGAAGGTAGCCAAGCTTTGTCCCGCAGTCGTACCGTGTCCCCACGTACTCGCACGCAATCACCGTCTCTTCAGCGAGGAGCCGCCGGATGCCGTCGGTCAACTGAATCTCGCCTCCCGCACCCGGTGTGGTCTCGCGCAGCTGCCCAAAGATGGTCGGCGTCAGGATGTACCGACCCATGATTGCCAGATTGGACGGCGCCGTGCCCACTGCCGGCTTCTCCACCATGTCCTTGATCCGGTGCAGGCGGGGACCAATGCCCTCCACGTCCAGCACCCCGTAGCGTGAGACATGCTCCATCGGCACCCGCTCGACCGCTATCACCGAGCACCCGTGTTCTTCGTAAACCCGTATCAACTGCGCCATGACCGGGTCATGACCCCCGTCCATGATGTCGTCGGGAAGGAAGACGGCAAACGGCTCGTGTCCGACCAGCGGTTCGGTCAGGAGGACTGCGTGGCCAAGTCCGAGGGGATGGGTCTGCCGAACGTACGACATGCTTGCCAAAGAAGCGACCCCACGGATTATCGCCAGGTTGGCTTCATCACCCTTGCGCTCAAGTGCGTGTTCGAGCTCACGGCTTGCGTCGAAGTGGTCCTCCATTGCCCCCTTGCCCGCCGCGGTGATCACGACGACCTTCGAGATGCCCGAGGCGACGGCCTCTTCGACCCCGTACTGGATAACCGGTCGATCGACAACGGTGAGCATTTCCTTCGGGACCGATTTCGTGGCCGGAAGCATGCGCGTGCCGAAACCTGCTGCCGGAAAGACTGCTGTTCGGACTGGCCCGAACGTGCCGGTCCCGAGGGTTGAACTGGTGGGGAGGCGGCGCGTCGTCATCCTCGATGTCCTCGGGTCTGTGTCGACCAATCTCACTTACATGAGCCGTGCGTGGACCGACCCCGCCGGACCCGGTCCACGCAATCAATGCACTTTGCTCAGTGCGGGTTAAAACGGGACACGTCCCAATCGTGTAGCCACCGGACCCGACCACCAAGGATCGCTTGCGCCTAGTAGCATTCTTCCGTCAACCAGTCGCTAGGCGGGTGCCACGTCATCAAGGGTTTCCGCGTGATCCAACGAAACGTAGAAAAAAAGAGCGAGGGTGTGGGGTGGTAAGGACGCAGGCAATGCGCGAGTGCGGTTGCCTTGGTTCGAGGCACCGCATGGTCTTGCACAACCATGTCCACTGTCCTGACTGATGCCTCCGGGACTTCAATCGAAAACGAGAAATGACCCAACCAACGTCGACCGCGCTGCGCCTTTTTGTTGCAATGCCTCTTGCCCAAGACGCTTTGGCGCGAGCACAGGCAACCATTGCGGCGCTACGCACGGCTGACACCAGTGGGGATATCCGTTGGGTCCGACCGGAGGGTCTCCACATTACCCTGGCGTTTCTCGGACAAGTGCCAAGCGAAGCCATCACTGAGGTCATCGACGCCCTCGCTGAGGTGGTCCTGCGTGATCGCAACCCGATCTCCCCCGATGGTCATCCCCTCCACCCAGACCACTTGGGTCTCAGCCTTGACGTGGTCGAACTCTTTCCTACGCCCCAGAAACCACTGGTAGTCTCGTACCGCGTCGGTGGAAGCATCGGGCCTCTCGCACGTCTCGCGTATGCGGTACGTGCATCACTCTCCAAGATCACCCACATCGCGGATGGCTCGTCGTTCCGGCCCCACGCAACTCTCGGTCGGGTCCGTTCCGGGAAACGCCCTATGCCGTGGTTGCGAGAAGCACTTGCGGGGCATGACAACCACACTCCGGCAACATGGAGCCCGGACGGGATCGAACTGTGGCGCAGTGAGATGGGGGTGGGGGGCAGCCGGTACGAACCCCTTGCCCGTCTGCTGTTCGATCGGGATGAACATCATCTGACTTCGGCGGCCACGCGGTCCTGACTAGTTCGGCATTCGCAGCAAATGACGCTCCAGCCACGGCGTGACGGGGCAGGCGCTAAGCGGTTTTTACGTTGAGGGGGCGACAGCGTGGGAGGGAAACGTATTTAGACAGAAGGGGCGACGGCGTGAGGTTGTTACGATCCATGACATGGCTGACCGACCAAAGGCCGCGGTTCTCGGTGCGGGAGAGCTTGGGATGGCCTTCTGCGCATTGCTGGCAACACGCTTCGCTCCGATCGAACTGTGGGAACCGGATCCAGACACTGGCCGGGCGGCACGCAAGACGGGGCATGCCGGGCGAGTGTCGGCCGACTTGGCCGGGACCGTTTCCGATGCGACTGTCGTGATTGTGACGACTGAGGCGAGTGACCGCCCAAGAATCTTGACCGACATGGCGCGTCATCTGACGTCGGGTGCGGTCGTGATCATTGCCGGAACCGGTCACGAGCGCGCCCTCGAAGACGCCGTTCGCACGCTTCCATCACACGCAAGCGTTATCTGCGCAACCCCGATTGCCTGGACCCGACCGCGTGCACCCAAGGGAAGCGAACTTGTTTCACGACCGAGTGGGGTGGGTGCGTCATCCGCCAAGGGATCGTCATCCGTGCGACCATTCGCCGATGCGGTCGCCGGCATCAGTCCGTCACCGTCGGCACATCCGGACGCGGTCGGCGTGGTGCAAGCAATCCTCGAGGCCGGAGGCGCCACGGCGTTCTTCACCGACCCGCGCGAGTTCGACGCCCTGGCCGTCGCTGCAACGGTCTTGCCGACCCTGATCGCGGCCACGCTTGTGCGCGTCGTCCTCGGGGAGACACCCACCGCCTCAACGCCCAACGACTTCGATCGCGCCGGGGGCATCGCCTTCGCCGAGATGACGCGCTCCTTGGAAGACCCGGCCCAAGAGATCGAAGGAGATGTGACCGTTATTTCCGACCATGCCATCAGGTGGATTGATCAGATCATCGCCGATCTACACACGACACGGCAGAAGATCCTCGATGGTGACACATTCCCAATTGGCATTGATACAACTGCAAAGCGCCGGCAACAATGGATAACCACCCGCAAGTCATCGCCCGAACTGGCCATTCTTCCAGACCTGCCCACCCCGTCGCGACGTCGATTGTTCTTCTAGCGCAGAGCATGCTTGTCGCGCAGGCGGTGGTAGGCTAGCCGGCAACTGAGTGGCCAACACTCCATATTCATCAACATTGACATACAGGGATTGCCATGACGCAGACGCTGTCGTTACCAACCACGCTTGCAGTTCATCGGGCAACTGACCCGCTTCCGCAAACTTTCATGGGATTTCGGCGGTCTCACGGCAGACCCGGCATCCGCAATCACCTGATCATCCTTCCTGTCGTTGCCGGTGCACACCTCGTTGCCCAGCGAATCGCTGCCCGCGTCCCAGGTGCGATCGCTGTTCCTTACCTCGATGACGGCGTAAGTGGCAAGGAAGACGAGGCAATGACAGACCGTGTGCTGATCGGCGCGGCCTCGGCACCGAATGTCGCTGCGGTGCTTCTCGTGAACCAGGCGAATGATGGCCGTGACAACCGTATCGCCCATGAAGCACTCCTGAGAACTCCCGGGCGGCCAGTGTCAACCATGTCAATCGAAGCATGCGGCGGATCAGTGAAAGCCATCGCCCATGGGACCACGGTCTCCCAGGTCCTCGCGGGTGCAATCGCCAAAGCTGAACGCGAGGAGTTCCCAGTCAGCGAACTCATCATGGCTGCCGAATGCGGTGGTTCTGACGCGACGTCTGGCATGGCATCGAACCCGGTGGTTGGCGTGTGCGCCGACATACTGATCGACTTCGGCGGAACCGTCTGCTTTTCGGAAACAACGGAGATGATGGGCGCCGAACACATCCTTGCGCGACGCGCCTGCAATGAGGAAGTTGCCCGCCGGATCATTGAAATCGTCGCGAATGTCGAAAAGGCCGCTAACGCGGTGGGTGCCACCGTCGCCGGAGGTAATCCGACCCCCGGCAACATGGCCGGTGGCCTTTCAACCATCGAAGAGAAGAGCCTCGGGTGCATCCTCAAGGGAGGAACTCGGCCTGTTCAGGGTGTCCTCGACTTCGCACAACCCATTACCGGAAAGGGTCTTTGGTTAATGGACACACCGGGCCACGACGCGGTGTCAGTCTCGGCGAAAGCCGCGGGCGGCGCCCACCTCAATATCTTCACCACCGGACGCGGGTCTCCACTCGGAAACGCGATCCAACCCGTCATGAAGGTCTGTGCCAACGCCGCAACAGTCGCGAAAATGTCCGACAACTTCGACTTCTCGGCCGCACCGATCATCTCCGGCCTCGCGACGAAAGAAGCGATGGGTCAGGATCTCTACCGGCTGATGATCGCCGTCTGCAGTGGTCAACTGGCCGCTGCAGAAGCAATCGGCCATTACGAGTTCGCAATTCACCACATCGGCATCCTCGACTAATCCACGTACGAATTGGGGAAGCGATGGTCCCACTCGCGCGATCAGACTGGCGCCCCGGGGACCTCCCGTTCACATCGACCCGGCCAGTCCCGCACGAGTATCCGCCTTCCTGTGCTACGATCACCCCCGCGGTGCCGTGTCGTCTAACGGTAGGACGCTTGACTCTGAATCAAGTAGTTGGGGTTCGAATCCCTGCACGGCAGCCACTCGGTTGCCAATGCGCACTGCATGACTCCGAACCACCCAGGCGTATGCTTCAGGGTGCCAGTGGTTCGTGTGCCGTAACCGTTTTCTGGTGCGTAGCTCGGTAGGACGCGCATGAGTTGGCCCGATCTTCCCACCGCAGCGACGGTTGCACGCCTCACGGAGGCGCTTCAGGCCCTCGGATCCGCCACCGTCCCGACGGTCACGTCACTTGCCGAGGCGACCGGCAACCCGTCCCGGCCATGGCGGGACTGTAGGTCACTGGTTACTGTTCCGGGTTCGTTTAACCCATTGCATTGGGCGCATCTCGAACTGCTTGCCTACGGCGTCGAGACCGTGTCGGCAGATGCCGGAGCGTTCATCCTCAGCCCGAATACGATCGACAAGGCACGCCCACTTGGCATGGACCTTTCCGACCGGGCATGGACGATGCAGACGACACTCGAATGGGCCGGACAACATGATCCCCGATTGGCCCGGACGACACTTTCAGGCCTTCTCCTTAGTCACGGCCTCTACGTCGACCAAGCCCATGCCTTGCGCCAAGCATGCACCAATCTCCATGAAGTGGGTCTCTGGTTCGTCGTGGGCTATGACAAGATCGTGCAGATTTTCGACCCTCGGTATTACACGGATCGCACCTCCTCTTTGGACACCCTTTTCAACCTTGCCGGTTTCCTTGTTGCACCGCGCGACGCAGCCACTCCTGCCGACCTTGCCAACCTGCTCAATCTCCCCCAGAACCTGTCGTATGCCACCCGGATCAGGCCGATTGAGCTTCCGGCCACATTCGCCAATGTCGCTTCCACCGGCATCCGCACCCGGGCAACGCTCGGGACCACCCTCTCGGCCGAAGTGCCGCCACCGGTCGCGTCAATGATCAAAACCCGGCGCTGCTACTGACCGGAAACCGTTTCGAGAACCTTCAGGAATGCGCGCAACGACGCTGACGTGAACGCCTCCTGGTTCTCGTGCCGTCCATCGAGACCGGTTCTCACCTCAATCACGCTAGGTGTTGGTATCGGCCCGGCAACGGCGACGAACGTGAGGCCTGCGGGCTTGGAAGACCGGCGTCCGGATTGCGGTCCCGCAATCCCGGTCTCGGAAAGACCCCATGCCGTACCCGAAACCCCACGCACTGCTTCTGCGAGAAGAACCGCGGCTCCTGCACTAACGGCACCATCCGTGCCGAATGCATCCGAAGCGAGGCCAAGCCATGACTCGCGCACCTTTGCGGTGTATGGGATCACCCCACCACCAAACCAAGCCGTTGCGCCTGGGACGCCAAGGAGTGCGCCGGAGATCATCCCGCCCGCCGACGTCTCCGCCACCGCAAGCGTCTCCCCCCTGGCGATCAGGAGCGTCGCAATCTGCCCCGCAATCTCATGAACGGACATTTGCGCACTCACTCTCCCTTCGCTATTGCTTGCGTCGCTATCGCCATCGCCTGAGGAATGACGAATTCAAGTGAAGCCCGCCCGGCCCAGAATGACGTGAGTGTCTCACCGACCGCGCGGCGCATCGCCCCGGTTGCCGGTGACTGGTTTGGTGTGCGGACACGCAGGACCGCACCGGGGATCGAAGCCCGCCGGTCATGCGGGGCCGAGACCGGGGTCCGGTAGGCCGCTGCGTCCGTAATCGACTTCGACTGCGGAAGCCACAGTCCCTGTTCGAACTCCAAACGCTGGGTATCGGGATCAACCAAGAACTGGAGGAGTTCCCAACCGTCATCCGGGTTCAGCGCGCGCGAACCCATTGCGATCACATGGGGTTGGTAAGCCCCGACCTGTGCAACCCGGCCCTTAGGTTGCGGCGAAGTCCCGAAGTCCGACGCACCAATGCGTCGAAGCGTCATCTCATCGTCCGCATTGCCGAACCACATCGCGACCCGCCCGGCAGCGAAGTCGCCAATGTCGCGAACCACACCCGCGGGAGGCGCCACCCGATGCGTCTCCCGCAGCGACATGATCCATCCAAGGGCCTCGCGCACCATGGGCGTGTCCAGTAATGGCTTCGCTCCATCCCGGTCGATATCGTCCCCGCCGGCACCCCAGAACCACGGGAGTGGGAATGACGCCATCGGTTCGATTGCCGTTCCCCACCCCCCGCCACCCGGCGAGGTGCCTGTCAGTCGTCTCGCAAACCCAAGGAAGTCCTCCCATGTCCACGTCGGCAAGGGATCGGGGATCCCAAGCCGTCCAAACCAGGAACGGTTGTGAAAAACCACCCACGCCGCCGTCTGAGACCGGGGAAATCCATACCAGTTCCGCTTGAAAGTTCCAATGTCGTATGGCGGAGCAATGTGATCTGGGCGGAAACCGTCTCGCTTCACCAGTCCATCCAGTCGCCGTGCCGCCCCGCGGGCGTAAATGTTGTGAGCAATTGGCCCTGGGACCCGCATCACGTCAGGATCCGTGCCACTGGATATCAGTGCCTCGAGGCGAATGACGTAGCTCGCCTGGTCGAGCGCCGTCATGATGTCGATCCGGAGGTCCGTGTAATTCTTCTCGAAGTTCAGCAATGACCAGTGTTCCGCCTCACGAAGGCCAACCTCGCCCCATGTGGCATAGATCAGCTTCCCGGGCGACGTTCCGATCCGAGGCACGCCTGGAAGTTCGTCATTGGCCCCACACGCGGCCAAGCCAACCCCGGCAAGTAGTGAGGCATGTAATCCAACCAACCGACGTGTCATCCGCACGGGTGCGACGACCGGCAGCGGGGTGGTCGGGATCACAGCCCCATCTCTGCAATGTTCGATCGACTTCAACCCCGAGTGCCCACCATGCAGACCCGCCTGGTCTCCGGTGCTGACTGACATTCCAGTGGTCGAGGATTCGCGTATCACCAGTCAATCCTCCGCGAACCCGCGTTACACTGCAACCACCGAAGTCACCCAATCTGGTGGCATATCCCTGCCCACCCGCAACTAGGGCGGTGGGTTGGCTTTGAGGTCTCGCCCACACATCGCGGTTGGATG